>Ga0209395_1000101_pt1 | contig 137147 bp, 111 predicted proteins | sample GOMGulsemesocosm_3_FD_184635 | JGI IMG/M metagenome (GOLD analysis project Ga0209395, IMG submission 184635) | Methane-oxidizing microbial communities from mesocosms in the Gulf of Mexico - GOM9D Gulf of Mexico (SPAdes) (version 2) | ecosystem: Environmental > Aquatic > Marine > Cold seeps...
ACGGTAACTTCGTCACCAATCATTAATGTTTCACCTACGCGTCTTGTCAATATAAGCATATTTTCTTCCTTATCCTTTAAAGTGAGATCACTAAATAAATATATATAAGCTAGTAATATATTAGCATTAGCTACTTTTCAATCCATTCACTATAACTAATAGTCAACTTTCTATGAAAAGTCATTAATTCATTCAAAACACCATATCCGATGGCAGTTATCAATGAAGCTTCGATTATGAGTAATAAAGTTGCTATTACTCGTTTAAACGGTCATATTTTAGCAATATTTCCATATCATTGAATAGCTTTATAGCCTATTTTTACCAGCAAACCTGTGATCATTTGCAATGTTTTGTGTGTTTTATGTAGATAATAACAAAGTATCAACAATTAGCTGTAAAGCTTACAGGTTTATAACAATACTTTAGAACGAAAAAAGGAAGCATATTGCTTCCTTTTTAAAATTTATACCCTATGTCAAATAAAGGGACATATAGGTAGTTATTGTGCTGTTCAGAATGTATTTAAGCCAACTTTTCTGACAACCACGCTGAGACACTTTCAAGTGCTTCACTAATATTTTCAGGCTGTGTGCCACCTGCTTGCGCCATATCCGGACGCCCGCCGCCTTTACCACCGACTTGTTGAGCTACCATATTAACAAGCTCACCTGCTTTCACACGCCCTACTAAGTCTTTAGTTACACCAGCAATCAAACCTACTTTAGGGCCATTAGCGGTTGCTAGCATAATAACGCCTGATTGCATTTTGTTTTTAAGTTCATCAACCATGCCGCGAAGAGCTTTACTTTCTACGCCACCTAAATCTGCAATAAGTACTTTAACGCCATTAATTTCAATGGTGTTATTAACTAAATCAGATCCTGCTTGCGCGGCAAGCTCCTGCTTTAGTTGTCCAATTTCTTTTTCCAGCTGCTTAGAACGACTAACAAGTTGCTCAACTTTGCTGCTTGCATTCGTTACATCACTCTTAACCAGTGCTGCAATTGCTGTAAGGGAACTAGTTTGCTGATTAATAAAATCTAGTGCGCCAGTAGCGGTAACAGCTTCTATACGACGAACGCCGGCAGCGATACCAGATTCAGAAACTATTTTTAATAAACCAATATCACCTGTACGGTCAACATGTACGCCACCACAAAGCTCTATTGAAAAATCACCAAGGGTTACGACACGCACTTCATCATCATATTTCTCACCAAATAGTGCCATAGCACCTTTTTCTTTAGCTTCTTCAATATACATCGACTCAGTTTGTTTTGAATGGTTTCGACGGATTTCATCATTAACCATTTGCTCAACAGCATATAATTCTTTTGCCGTTACACCTTCAAAATGAGAGAAATCAAAGCGTAATTTATCACTATCACATAATGAACCTTTCTGAGTAACATGTTCACCCAGTACTTTGCGTAAAGCAGCATGCAATAAATGCGTTGCAGTATGGTTTTTAATAATTGCAGCTCTGCGCTCAACATTAATTTCAGCTTTTACTCGACGGTTTAAGCCAACATCAGTACGCGCGATACCTCTATGAGCAAAAGCGTTACCTAATTTAATGGTATCTGTTACTTCAAATACTCCACCATCGAGATGCAGTAAGCCACTATCACCTACTTGACCGCCTGACTCTGCATAAAATGGCGTATGATCCAATATCACAATGCCCTGTTCACCTGAGTTTAGTTGACTTATTGGGTCTTGATCTTGGCTGTTAAAGAGCTCAACAACAGTTGCAGAATATGAATCATTGTCGTAGCCTTTAAAAGCTGTTTTTTGGTCAGATTTAAGTTGTTGGTTATAATCGGTACCAAATTGACTTGCTTGCTGGGCACGTTCACGTTGCTGCTTCATTGCAGCATCAAAGCCATCTTTATCAATTTTCAAATGACGTTCACGAGCTATATCAGCAGTTAAATCGGCAGGAAACCCATAAGTATCGTATAGCTTAAATACATCATCACCTTTTATAATATCACCAGAAAGGTTAGCTAATATATCTTCAAGTAAAATCATACCGCGGTCTAAAGTACGGCCAAATTGCTCTTCTTCAATGCGTAATAGTTTTTCTATAATAGCTTGTTGCTGAAGTAACTCAGGGTAAGCTTCACCCATTTGAGCAATTAATGAAGCTACAAGTTTATGAAAGAAATGTCCTGTCGCTTCTAGTTTATGACCATGACGAATAGCACGACGAATAATGCGGCGAAGTACATAACCTCGACCTTCATTTGACGGTACAACCCCATCAACAATTAAAAAACTACATGAGCGAATATGGTCACTGATGACGCGTAGAGATTTATGCTCAAGGTCACTACAATCAAGTAATGCAGCAGTATCTTTAATTAATGCTTGGAAAATATCAATTTCATAATTGCTATGTACGTTTTGCATAATCGCAGAAATACGTTCTAAGCCCATACCAGTATCAATTGATGGGTTAGGTAACGGCTCCATACTACCGTCACTTTGACGGTTAAATTGCATAAAGACTATGTTCCATATCTCTATAAAACGGTCACCGTCTTCATCCGGCGATCCAGGAGGTCCACCGAAGATGTCTTCCCCGTGATCATAGAATATTTCAGAACAAGGTCCACATGGCCCTGTATCTCCCATTGACCAGAAATTATCGGATTCATATTTTTTATTAGCTGATTTATCACCAATACGAATTATTTTATCTTCCGGTACACCGATTTCATCTCTCCAGTAAGAGAAAGCTTCCTCATCGGTATCATAGATAGTAACCAATAATTTTTCTTTTGGTATGCCTAACTCGACAGTTAAAAACTCCCAAGCATAACTAATTGCATCATTTTTAAAATAATCACCAAAGCTAAAGTTACCCATCATTTCAAAAAATGTGTGATGACGTGCAGTGTAGCCAACATTTTCTAAATCGTTATGCTTTCCACCGGCTCGTACACAACGTTGTGCAGAGGTTGCTCGTGTATAACTACGCTTTTCAGCACCTAAAAAAACATCTTTAAAAGGAACCATGCCAGCATTGGTAAATAATAATGTTGCATCATTACCAGGAACAAGAGAGCTACTTTTAACTATTTGATGTTGTTTGGTGGCAAAAAAATCTAAAAATGCCTGACGGACTTCAGCGGTGCTTTTAATCATGGGATACTCTACAAATCGATTTAGGTCTATTATAATTCTGAGTTCATTCTAATTCTGCAATATACTCCATCACTGAAACAACCGCGTTATTATAAAATGAATCTTCTTAGCTTGTTCTTTTTGTACTGCTTTTGTAACCAAACACGCTATTAATATTATTATCAACAGAGTACTTGGCGCTTAAGCGCTTATTATACGCAAGCTCGCCTTGAAGATACCAATCAATTTCACAACTTTCACGCAATTCTTGAATAATTGTTGCGCAGATGCCTGTTTGTTCAAGTTCATTGTTGGTCAAAAAGACCTTTGACTAGGTAATACCAAGTTGATTAAGCTATTTCCCACTCAGCGAGAATTAAAAGGCTGAAAGGTTAGGCATTAATTTATGAGAATGGTTATTCAGGAGAATGTGCTCCTGCATTCTCTAAGAAGCTACATCCGTGTAGCGTCCTTGTCAAAATCAATAACGCTGCATATAAGCCTTTTAAGCTCGCCCTTGGGAGCTTATTGATAAACTGATAACGTCACAAAATTAATTAAATATAGAGTGTCTATGTTTAACAAATTTTGTTTGTTCTAAGCTCAGAGATTTAGCTCTGAGTAGGGGGGATTTAATCAAATTGGTGTAGACTAAAGTGAAAGCTGTAGTTGATTACTTTCACTTGGGGTATCAGCAAACCCTAAGGTTAGACCGACCAAACGTATACCGCGTTTATTTGACCTGTTATAGGCTTTTGATAATAAACTACTGAAAAGTGCCTGCTGGCACTCATTGCTTTGTGTCTCAACGGTTGTTTGATTAAAATCAGAAAACTTAAGTTTTACCCCTTGTTTGATAATCTCTCTATTACTGTGTGGTGCAAGTCGAGTTAATAGCTTTTGATATAACGACTCTATAACAAGCTCACACTCATCTTGTGTGGTAATGTCTTGCATTAACGTTGTTTCTATAGCGAGAGACTTTCGTTGCCTACTTACCTCTAGAGCTCGATTGTCGACACCATGAGATTTTAAGTACAGACTATTCGCGAATTTACCGACAATATTTTGTAATGTTCTGATATCGCTTTGACGGACATCTGCACAAGTTGCATAACCATGTCTATTGAGTTTTTCAAATGTTTTAGGACCAATACCGGGTATTTTTTTCAGTGAAAGCCGTTCGACAAAGTTTGCTACTTTATTAGGAGTAATAACACATTGCCCATTTGGCTTGTTTTCGTCACTAGCAATTTTAGCTAAAAATTTATTGGGTGCAATTCCTGCCGATGCGGTTAAATTTAATTCGTTAAAGATATCGGCCCTGATTTTTTCAGCAATTAGCGTAGCACTGCCCTGGCACATGGTTGCATCTGTAACATCAAGATAAGCCTCATCTAAAGATAATGGTTCAATGAGATCGGTATAGCGCGAAAAAATTTCTCTGATATGTTTAGAGGTTTCTTTATATACCTCCATGCGTCCATGGACAATTTTAAGGTTTGGGCAAAGCTGCTTTGCTTTAATAGCCGGCATAGCAGCACGGACACCAAACTGCCTAGCTAGATAATTACACGTGCATAAAACACTACGCGGACCGTCACCACCAACAGCTAGCGGAATATTTTGATACTCAGGAAAATCTCGCATTTCAACAGCTGCATAATAGCAATCCATATCTATGTGAATTATTTTTTTCTGATTACCCATTTGCGACCCACCAACACACTGTACATAAATACAGTATACTATTTTTATCTAGCTTAGCAAGTAGGTTTATCGCGGTAGTTGCTGTTTAACCTTATCCAATCCTAGGCTAAATTAAGTAGAAGCTAATGTTGGCTCTAAAACATTATATAAAGCATCAATATGGTCATCACGGTCATTTAACGCAGCAATATAATGATAGCTTTCACCGCCAGCTTCTAAGAACACTTCACTATTTTCGTGAATTAACTCTTCAAGTGTTTCTAAACAATCAGCACTAAATGCAGGGCTCATAATCGCAACGTGCTTGATACCTTGCTCTGGCAGTTGTTTAAGTGTGGCATCGGTATAAGGTTTAAGCCACTCAGCTTTACCAAAACGTGATTGAAAGGTCATGATAATCTCATCATCAGTAAACCCTATATCACCTTTTAGTAATATTTTTTTGAGAAGTACCGTTGTTTCATGACAAAAGTCATAATAAGGGTCGCCCCACTTTCGAAATAACTCTGGCATGCCGTGGTATGAAAGTACTAAGCGTTCTGGCTTACCATGCTTTGCCACATGTTCTTTTACTGTGTCAGCTAACGCTTGGATATATAGTGGATTGTTATGATAGGTATTTAAGAAGTGTATCGAGGGTACATAACGCCATTTTTGTAGTTCTTTACTAACCGCATCAAACGTTGACGCTGTGGTTGGCCCTGCAAATTGCGGATATAACGGCAAAACAGCTATTTTATCTACACCTAGTTGCTGAAATTTTTGTAAAACACTAGCAATTGATGGGTTTCCATAACGCATGGCAAAATCTACAGTGACGTTATCGCCATGTTGAGATTTAATTTTTTCTGCCAACTTTAATTTTTGTGCAGCGGTAATACTTAACAAAGGGGCACCGTCATCTTGCCAAATAGTTTGGTACAACTTGGCTGACTTTGCCGGTCTAATACGTAAAATAATACCGTGTAAAATTAAAAGCCAAATTAAGCGTGGGATTTCAACTACGCGCCTATCAGATAAAAATTCTCGCAAATATCGGCGTACGGCACTCGTTGTAGCTTCATCAGGTGAACCTAGATTAGTTATTAACACAGCAGTTGATGGGATTTTATTATCATCAACCTTGCTATCACTCTCTTTTATACGCGCACTAAAACGAGATTTCATTTGGTTTTTCTTCTTATTAGACTTACTGAGCAACCTTGATTTGATTACCCAGTAAGAGATAGTAACTTACCTAGTCAAACAATTATTCAACTAACGTATTAACGATCAGTTCAAGAGTTTCGCTGCGATTAACATCAACACCTAGAGCCTCTGCTTTAAAGTCCCCAGGCTTAATACCTACTCCACCTTGCATTGAAACAATGGCATATACATGCGCTTTTTCAACGCTACCTAAGTTATTCGTGGGACTCATCGCTTGGCTATTATTTAAAACAATAACAGTCGGTAAATCACTGATTTTCATTTTAACAGCTGCCAGTGGCATACGTTGACCATTAGTCGGTACGGCATAAATGAAAACAACTCGGTCTTCACCCTTTGCTAGCTGCTCAGTAAGTTCATCAGACAGGCTTACACTGACTTTTAATTGCGGTCCTGCAATTGATTGTGCCTCGTCTGTGGGGTTTGATGTTGAGCTACCTCCCATACTGCTTGCGGATTTAGCTGAAGCGTTACCGAGTCGATTATTCGCTTCGGCAACTGCTTCTTTTAGCGCGGCAATATTAACGCCTTGACTACTTGAATTAATAACACGTTGCCAGTAAGCAATTGCTTCTTGATAGTTTTCACCAATGAAGTTATGCATTCCTAATAAAATATTAGTTGATGGATCGTTAATATCTAGGGCTAATGCTTTATCAATGTACTTTTGCACTTGTTCACTAATTTTTTGGTTATTTTTATAATAAAGAGCCTGTGCTATAGCGCCTAATACATCAGCATGTTCCCCTTCAATGTTAATTACTTGGGTAAATGCAGCAACCGCTTCATCAAAACCGCCTAGCGCAACATAAGTTTGCCCTAAGTTATACCAAGCTTCACTATCTTTAGGGTTAGATTCAATATGTTTTTGCAGCTTTTCGATATGCGCTATTGCTTCATTTTCACGCTGCTCTAGCATTTTCTCTTGTGACATAGTTTGCTGTTGACCATGCCCAGTAGGTAACTCAGTGATCAGTTTATAACTGCCTTGCTTGTCATAAAGTGCGACAGTGAAAATGATAATAAATACACTTAACCCTAGTGGCCAGAAAGGTGAATATGACTTAGCATTAGTCGCAACTTTTACATCTTTTGACGTACTTTCTATATCTTGCAATAAAGTATTATCAAGTTCCGCTAATAGATATTGATAGTTTTCCTCATCAATACCACCCTCACCGTAATCTTTTTCTATCTCTTTTTTATGTTCATGATACAGACGGACATTGGTTTCATCACGCAAACTACTATCAACAAGAACCTCTTCTGTCTTCTGTTTGAAGAAAGGTCGCCATACCATCAATAATAATAAAATTAAAAATATAAGGCTTATTACTAAAAATTCCATAATGTTATCTACTACTTCTTTTAATTTATTGAGTGGTTACTTATCTTTGGTTAGGCTGTTGAGCTTATCTTGTTGCTCTTTCGATAAAACCAAGTCTTCTTTAGGCACTGGTTTTCTGCGAACAATGACAATAACGATAATAATTCCGAACAAAATAAGGACTGCTGGACCAAACCACAAAACATAAGTTAATTCCGACACTCTTGGGCGATATAAAACAAACTCACCATAACGGTCGACCATAAAATTAACAATTTCAATATCCGCTTTACCTTGTTGCAATAACTCGTATAATTCTCGACGCAAATCAGCAGCTATGGGGGAGTTAGAGTCAGCTAAGTTTTGGTTTTGGCATTTAGGACATCGTAATTCTTTACTTAACGCTTGAAAGCGAATTTTAGTCACTTCATCCTGAAACTCGTAGGTATCAACTGGACTCGCTTTTACCTGATTAGTACTAAACGCAAACACCAACGTGAGTATAAGTATGCTGATTAAACGCATGTTATTTCCCCTGCTTTTTTTCTTCAATTAGCTGAGCAATTAATGGCTCAAATTCACGTCGCCATACTCGTGTATCAATAGCACCGGCAAAACGCTTACGAATAATACCATGATGATCAATGACAAATGTTTCTGGCGCACCATAAACACCAAGATCAAGACCTAAGGTGCCTTCATCATCAAAAATAGAAAAAACATAAGGATCTTCATAGTGTTGAAGCCATTTCTGCGCTGCAACACGCTCATCTTTATAATTCAAACCATAGAGTTTAACTTTAGTATCTTTAGCTACATCAACGAGATACGGGTGTTCATACTTACAAGTAGGACACCAAGTAGCCCAAACATTAATTAACACAATATCACCGAGTAAATCAGCCTGAGTGACAATTTTATCGCTATTATTTAATGTTTTAAGCTCAAAATCTGGCATAGTTTTACCAACTAGTGCTGATGGCATATCTTGTGGGTTAAGTGATAACCCACGATATAATACAACACCCAGAGCAATAACTAATATCAATGGTAGAAAGCGAATTAGCTTACCCATTATTACGCCTCCGAAACTTTAGTAGCGAGTGTGTCTGTCAAAGAGTCAGCAACAACAGGTGTACTTACCACTACCGGCTTTTTACGGCGATAGCGTTTATCGAGCATAGACAGAAGACCACCTAGCCCCATAAAGATTGCTCCTAACCAAATCCAACGAACAAATGGCTTATAATGAACACGTATTGCCCAAGCACCATCAGGTAACGGATCACCTAAAGCAACATAGACGTCACGGAACAAACCAGGATCAATGCCGGCTTCAGTCATTCCCATGGTTTGTACGCGATAAGTTCGACGTTCCGGCTTCAATAATGAAACAAAGTCACTTTCGCCTGAGCCATTCACTTTATAAATATTGATTTGTCCCTGCTCAGCACTATAGTTTGGCCCTTCGACATGTTTAATGCCTTTGAACTCAATTTCATAACCTGACACAGTCACTCTTTCATTGAGTGCCATTTTTACATTGGTTTCACTTTCATACATTGAAACAATAGTTACACCAACAATAGTGATCGCGATACCTGCATGGGCTGTCGCCATACCTATATGACTTGTCGTTAATTTCCCTACCGTTTGAAAGTGGCCTTTAATTTCTTTAACAACAACTAAGAAGACCCAAGTAGCCAAGGTGATGCCCATGGCAACTAAAATATTAAACTCGCCGCCGTAAACAACTGGAAATAATAGACCAAAAGCGATACTAAATACTGATGAACTTAACAGTCTTTTACGTAACTCGCCTTGTTTGGCTTTTTTCCAACGAATTAGAGGACCTATACCCATTATGATGAATAGAATACTCATGATAGGAACAAAAACGGCATTAAAATATGGCGGGCCTACAGATATTTTTCCGTAACCTAGCGCATCAACTAATAATGGATATAAGGTACCTAAAAGTACCGTTACCGTCGCAACAACCAATATTACATTACACAGTAATAACGCTGTTTCACGTGAGTAAAAGGCGAAACGGGAAAAACTCGCCACTGTATTTGCTCTAAATGCATACAGGGTTAATGACCCACCCATCGCAATGGCTAAAATCACTAAGATAAAAATACCGCGAGAAGGATCTGCTGCAAAAGAGTGAACTGAAGTAATCACTCCTGAGCGCACTAAAAATGTGCCTAATAAACTTAGGCCAAAAGCAAATATTGCCAGTAATATAGTCCAGTTTCTAAAGGTGCCACGTTTTTCTGTTACCGCTAAAGAATGAATTAACGCAGTACCAATAAGCCAAGGCATAAATGATGCATTTTCAACAGGATCCCAGAACCACCAACCACCCCAGCCAAGTTCATAATAAGCCCACCAACTACCTAGCGCGATACCCACTGTTAAAAACATCCATGCTCCTACCGTCCAAGGACGAGACCAACGAGCCCATGCGGCATCCATTTTACCCGCCATTAAAGCAGCAACAGCAAATGCAAACGCAACTGCAAAACCAACATAACCAAGATATAACAATGGCGGATGAATAATTAAGCCAACATCTTGTAATAATGGATTTAAATCACGACCTTCCATTGGCACATTCGGCCATAAGCGTTCAAATGGGTTAGAAGTTAATAAGGTGAAAGCGATAAACCCGATAGCAATCATGCCCATGACGGCTAACACACGTGCAATAAACTCTTCTTCAATGTCTTGTGAAAAACGCGCAACAGCGGCTGTCCATGCTGTTAATGAGAACACCCACAATAATAATGAGCCCTCATGTCCGCCCCAAACAGCACTTATTTTAAAGTAATACGGTAAATGCGTATTAGAGTGACTGGCGATATATTTAATGGAAAAATCATCAACGACAAAACTGTAAGCAAGGATGATAAAACTGATACCGGTGAAGAAAAACATACCGTAAGCAAGTGGTCTAGCATAGGTCATGAGTTTCTTTAATGAACTCTGCTCTGGACTATGAACGCCTATTAAGGGAATCAAACTTAAGCAAATAGCAAATGCTAAAGCAATAATAAGGGCTAAGTGACCGAGCTCAGGTATAAGCTCAGGCATTTGTGTCGCTACCAGTTCTGGTATCATTGGGTTCTCCGCTCTACTTCAAAAAACATTTAACCTTTAGTGATTGTTATCAAGACTAATGAGGTTAAAAATTATCGCGCCATACTAACATTTTATAAGGTTAAATATTAATGTAAATTAACTGCTCAAGTTGTTTCATAATGTTACAAGTTTCTTGGGCTATGTTAATCTCGGCTGTGTTAATATTTGGCTATGGTATTATATCATCCAAAGTGATTATACGATCCATATCAAGAATCACTCGACAAACTTACGCTAGAATTCACTCTGCTAGCTTGATATATAGTTTTTATAAAACGTAGATAAAAAATAAGTGAAGACATTGTACCAAAAAACCTCAACACCTTTAATCAGTGCAGTAAACCTAACCTGTATTCGAGAAGAACGTTTATTATTTGACGAATTATCACTGGAAATTTATCCCGGAGATATAGTGCAAGTTGAAGGTCCTAACGGCTCAGGAAAAACCAGTTTATTACGTATTTTATCAGGACTATCTCAACCATATGATGGTCAAATATTATATAAGAACGAGATAATGAGTCTCTGTCGAGAAGAGTTTCATCAAAACCTGCTGTATTTCGGCCATTTATCTGGTGTAAAAGGTGAAATGACTGCAGAAGAAAATCTTGATTTTAATTTAGCGTTACACGGTAATAAACCTCAAGAAAGCTTAGCTTATCTAGCCAAGGTAAACCTTGCGGGTTTTGAAGACAGTTTAGCGTCTCATTTAAGCGCTGGTCAACATAGACGTATTGCTTTAGCGCGTCTATACCAAAGTAATGCGCCTATTTGGATTTTAGATGAGCCTTTTACTGCCATAGATAAACAAGGTGTTGCTGGTTTAGAACAATTGTTTTCTGCACATGCAAAGCGCGGGGGCTGTGTTATTTTAACCACACATCAAGATTTAATTAGCATTAAGCCCGCACAAGTAAAAAAAATCACCTTAGATTATAGCTTCTTATGATATTGTTTTTGATTCATATTCAAGCCTTTTTGTAGCGTTTAGAGAAAGTAACCTAATGACCTTAAAAGTCCAGTCAACTCAAGAGACTGAAAACTTAACAGCTATTATCGACAATTCCGTTATAGAGAATACTGTAAAGTCATCACAGCAGTTATCTTATCGCCATGCATTCATGTTGGTCTTAAAACGCGATTTGACCATTGCCATGCGCCATAAAGATGACATCATAAATCCGTTATTGTTTTTTGTTATTGTGGTAACGCTTTTCCCTTTAGGCATTGGTCCAGAAGCACAAACGTTAAGTCGTATAGCGCCAGGAATTATTTGGGTAGCCGCCCTACTTGCTACGTTATTATCATTAGACCGCTTATTTAAATCGGATCATCTCGATGGGTCACTAGAGCAAATGTTACTTAGTCCACATCCTATTTTTGTATTAGTGTTAGCCAAAATATTTGCACATTGGTTAATAACAGGATTACCGCTTATCTTAATAGCACCACTGTTAGCGGTGTTATTACATTTAGATGAAAACAGTTATACCGCTTTATTACTTACCTTATTACTCGGTACGCCAGTACTTAGTTTGCTTGGTGCGGTGGGCGTTGCGCTTACCGTTGGCATCAAAAAAGGTGGCGTATTACTCAGTTTACTTGTTTTACCTCTTTATATTCCGGTTTTAATTTTTGCCACCAGCGCGATAGATACTGCCGCGCTTGGTTTACCTTACAGCGGCCAACTTGCTATAATCGCCGCATTATTCTTTGGATCTTTAACGCTAGCTCCTTTTGCTGTTGGCGCTGCCCTAAAAGTGAGTACCAACTGATGTGGAAATGGTTACACCCTTATGCAAACCCAGAAGTGTCGTATCACTTTACCAATAAATTATTACCTTGGTTAACTGCGCTAGCGGCAATATTTTTAAGTATTGGTTTAGTTTGGGCATTATTATTTGCTCCTGCTGATTATCAGCAAGGACACAGCTTTCGTATTTTCTATATTCATGTACCTGCGGCATCTTTATCTATGGGAATTTATGTCTCCATGGCAATAGCTGCATTTAGCAGCTTAGTATGGCAATTAAAACTTGCTGATGCGTCTGCCGCTGCAATGGCTCCCGTTGGCGCAGCGTTTACTGCCATAGCATTAATAACAGGTGCTGCTTGGGGTAAACCAATGTGGGGAACCTGGTGGATTTGGGATGCCCGTTTAACATCTGAACTTATCTTATTATTTTTGTATCTCGGGGTTATAGCGCTACATAACGCGTTTGAAGATAAAAACTTGGCTGGTAAAGCGGCTGGAATACTTACGCTAGTAGGTGTAATTAACATTCCAATTATTAAATACTCGGTAGAGTGGTGGAATACCCTTCATCAAGGCTCTACGGTAAGTAAATTAGGCAAGCCATCCATGTCACTTGATATGTTATGGCCATTTATATTTTGTTTTATCGGCTTTGCATTATTAGTCGGTGTGATTATATGTCTACGTTTTCGTAATGAAATTTTAGCACGCAATAGCATTCGTCCTTGGGTGCGTGAATTAGTACAAAATAATACAACTAGTAACACATAAAAATGGCAAAGTAGTAGGAGAGCACTCAATGCAATTTAATAGTTTTAGCGATTTCATCAATATGGGCGGTTATGGCTTTTATGTCTGGCTTTCTTTTGGTGCTGCAGCTTTGATACTTACCCTTTTATTGATCAGCTCTAAAGCGGGTCATCAGAAAATAATCACGCAAATAGCGAAGCGTAAGCAACGAGAAGATAAACTTCGCCAAGCTAAAAACATTAGAAAACAGCAAAATGAACAACACAATACAGAATTAAACAAGGTAATTGAATAATGAATCCACGCCGTAAAAAACGTCTTGCTATTGTTGGCTCTATTCTAATTGGTATAGGAGCGGTATCTGGACTTGTTTTATATGCCTTAAGTCAAAATATTGATTTATTTTTTACCCCATCAGAGATCACCCAAGGTAAAAAAGAGACGGGTTTAATGCCAAGTATTGGTCAACGTATTCGTATCGGTGGTTTAGTGGTTCCTGGCTCCGTAAGTCGCGATCCTGAAAGCCTTAAAGTATCATTTAAGCTTAGCGATATGACCATGCCTATCGTTTTCAAAGATAGTGATCCTATGGTTACTGTGTATTATGAAGGAATTTTACCGGATCTATTTCGTGAAGGACAAGGTATTGTCGCTAATGGTACTTTGGCTGAGCATCCGCCAACTGGGTTAAGCATTGAAGCGAGTGAAGTCCTTGCCAAGCATGATGAAAACTATATGCCCGCTGAGCTGGCTGAAGCTGCTGGTCAGAAACATGACAAAGCTACTTACAGTGAAAAACAACTAGAAAGTAAAAAATCTAACAGCTATTAATTTCATAACAATCGGATTAATAAACTAGTCTGCTTTCTGTTTTATAGACACAAAAAAGGTGACATTATAGTCACCTTTTTTTATGTTCGTTGTAGCCATTTTATTTAGCTATAACCATCTTAATGCCAGTACTCTTCAACAAGCCTATCGCCTACGCTGTTGATAATATTAATTTCGCCGTCACACACTGCCACTATGGTTTTCCCACGTTTAAAGTCTTGTGGAATGATCATATCGCCATAGGCATTTAAATTAAAAACCTGTGTTTTTCTATACATAGCTAAGTCATTATCACAGCAATAGATGATGGTAACTTTCCTTTTAGCTTCACTCATAATTAAATCCTTTTAAGTAGTTATATACCAAGTTTATTATTTTTATAAACTCAAGCTAAGATCACTCTTATTTCTAACCCTACATAAGTGGTCAGACCTTAAGCAGTGTTCTAATCTTAGCGTGGTTCGACCAGCAGGTCAATACCTGGTACAACCAGTTAACGATGTTTTAAACAATAATTAATAATATATTATTGCTTTATTTTAACACACCATTAAGTTACTGAATTTAAACAATAAAAAAAACCTCAGAGAGCACATGTAAAATATGACTCACTAAGGTTTTTTTATTTTTATGTTTAAAACGCTACGTTAATTAACGCTAAAACATGACTAAATAGCTATATAAGTATTATATCTATTTCCAAGATTTCATTTTACAGCCTTTAACAGCGTAGAATAAAATAAATAAATAACAAGGTAACATCACAACATAACCACTTTGAAGATCTATTGCTTGTCCACTGGACCCACTTGCTAAACTCCAGAATAATGGTCCAAATGCACCACCCGAAATACCCATAACTAAAAGAGCTGAACCTACACTGGTTAATTTACCTACGCCAGAAAGCGCTAATGGGAAAATAGCTGGCCATACAATGGCATTTGCAAGACCTAAGAAAGCAATTAAAATAAGTGTATCTGGTAATTGAGCACCACCAAGGATAAACGATAACGAGTTAGCGATGGCGAATGAATTGTTATCACCGAAAATAACACCACAGCTTAGTGCTAAACCTAAAACGGCTGATACCATTAGTGCTTTTTGTTGTGAGATAAAACGTGGAATAAGCGCGATACCTAGAATGTAACCTAGAACCATACAACCCATAGTATAAGACGTCATGACGCTGTAACTTTCTACCCCGAGAGCTAAGGCAAACGCACCAATAGTATCACCAGCGATAACTTCTACTGCAACATATAAAAATAAAGCAACAACACCTAATGCTAAGTTAGGGTGAGAAAGTGCTTCTTTCAATTGACCTTTATGCTCGGCTTCACCTTCCTCTTCTTCGCTAGCTAACTCAGGTAAAGGAGACTTTTTAACTGCAAAGCCAAGAATACCAATAAATAATGCCATACCTAAATAAGGTAGAATCAATTTGTCTGCCATTGCGTCAATTTGAATTTGACTTAATTCAGTACCAACAGTACCACTAAAACCACTTAATATTAATGCGGTAAAAACGATTGGTGCTACAACACCTGCACCTTTATTTAAGATACCCATAATTGAAATACGTGCAGCAGCTGATTCTTCAGGGCCAATACGAACCACATAAGGGTTAACTGCTGTTTGTAACAAAGTTTGCCCTGCTCCCATCACTAACTGAGCCAGTAAGAATAGAGGAAAGATCTGTGTTTTAGCCGCAGGGATAAATAGTAAACCTGCTACCATCATGGTTCCCATGCCCAATGCCATACCATTTTTGTAGCCTACTTTGCGAATAATGGCCGCTGAAGGTAAGGCAGTAAAAGTAACCGCAATATAAAATGAGAATAATATCAGTGAGGCTTGAAACGGTGTTAATTGCAATATTTGTTGCAGATATGGCATTAAAGAGCCATTTAACCAAGTAGCAAAACCTAGGATGAAAAATAGCCCGGCGACTATTACCATCGGTAGTGCATTACTCTGTTTTTTATTTTCTTTTTCTTGCGTGAGTGACATTTCCATAACTTCCTCGTTAACTTGCATTATTGTTATAATTATTGCGTAAATTGAATGACTACTAAATTTTACTAAATAATAGCTAAATTAGTTATTAAACTTTCTTACCTGAAATCCAAGTTTCTTTCACTGATAGGTCGTCATTTAATACCACCATATCGGCTTGATATCCTTGTTTTAATTCACCGCGAATAACGGCTTGATCCTGATATAAATATTGTGCGGGATACAAACTACCCATGCGCAATGCTTCGTCTAAAGGCATGCCTAAACCTTTATGAGTATTTTTAACGGCACTTGCCATATCCAACGATGAACCTGCAAGCTCACCTGTTGTAGAGGTAAGTTTGCCATTATCAACGTAAACAGTGCGGTCATATAAAGCGAACTCAGTTTGATCTGTGCCAACTGGCGGCATTGCGTCAGTGACCAAAAATATTTTGCCTTGTGGTTTAGCTTGTATTGCCAATTTACAACTCGCGTTATCGACATGGAAACCATCAACTATCAAACCACAACTGGTGTGATTATTTAAAAGTGCAGCACCAACCACACCTGGCTCACGACCTTGTAATGGCGACATCGCATTAAATAAGTGAGTAAAACCACTGGCTCCAGCATCAATCGCTTTTTGGGCTGTTTGATAATCGGCATTAGTGTGACCTAGACAAACTTTAATACCTAATTCAACCATACGTTTTATTTCTTCAGGGCTCACTGTTTCTGGTGCAAGTGTCACGATGACTTGGCCTATGTCTTGACGTGAAAGAACCCGCCACTCATCATCTGAAATAGCACGGATATAATCAGCACAATGAGTACCTTTTTTATCAACAGATAAATGAGGTCCTTCAAAGTGAACACCAACAATACCAGGAACGCCTTCAGATATAGCTTGGGCAATAGCGTCTGCAGCTTGCTGCATTATTTCAAATTTATCGGTAATCAAGGTTGGCATCATCGCTGTAGTACCAAATCGAGCATGAGCAGCCATAATAGTTTTTAAATTATCAACCGATGGAGTGTCATTAAATAAAGCACCACCGCCGCCATTAACTTGTAAATCGATAAAACCAGGAACAACTAAGCCTGTCGCGATAACATCAACATTATTGGTATCTTGGTCAATAGCAGTAATTTTACCGTCGACTATGGTCAACACTAGATCATCGAAGAAAGCTTGTCCGTCAAAGAGTCGTTGAGCATGAAAACGTGTTTGTGTCATTTTTTGTCCTAGATTATCAAATTCAAGTAAAAAACTATCTTATATAGTAATTACGCGGACCGCTTTACAGTCTGCTTTTCTTGTTGTTGTCTGGCGTAAATTACAGAGCCAACTTCAGGTGCATGTAATGGCTCTTCTAGATTTGTTCTGATCTCCTCAGCTAACCAAGACTTTAATCTCGGTGTTAAACCACCTAACATAGAGAGTCGAGGAGGATTTTTTGTCGTTAAAGTACGGGCAATACTATTAATATATTCTGCGCCTTCATCAACAATAGCTAGGGCAACTTTATCACCCTGCTCTGCGGCATCAAATACTAGATTGGCTTGCTGCGCATAGAATGTTGCTTTTTGACTAGCTACGGCTTCAACAAGATCAGTATCGTCGTTACAGTTAAGTTTTTTTAGTAATACATCAGACATCAAGGTTGGTTGAACTAAACCATCAAGAGATAATAAAACCTGTTTAACACCTTGTAAACCAAACCAAGCACCACTGCCTTTATCACCATGAGGAAATCCATGTGCTCCAACAATAGTGTGCTGTTCATCAACACAAGAAAAACCACATGATCCAGTACCACTGATAATAACAGCACCATCGCTGCCATCATGAGCACCAAGGCAGGCGATTAATAAATCAGTAGCTAAATGGATTGTTTTAAAGGGATGCTTCCAAGCTGCCATTTGATCAAATAACACGGGAAGGTTTACGCCAGCAAGACCTACGCCTGCCACAAGCTCACTCAGTTCAATATGTGCTAAACCGGCATCTTCTAGCGCTAATTTAGCAGATTCAGTGATTGAGTTAGTTGCTTGCTCAAAACCATGCAATGGATTTCCTGGACCTGAAATACCTGTACCAAGTATGTCATTATCTTTATTCATAACAATGGCTTTACACTTACTACCACCACCATCAATACCTAAAAATAATTCTTTGTTTTTGCCACTACTTGTCAGCATACCAACCCCATGTTAACTGTCATTTATTAATTTTTTGATTTTTTCATCTTAGCTAGAAATGACAGCGTTGTCATTTCTTTTTTTGGATAAAATATCAGCTTTTATTACAAGTGTAACTAAATGTAAAGTAACCAACTGATAACATTGAATAAAAACCAGCCGGTTAATTTTTAACTTATTATTTTACTTGTGTGATGCGGCTTGCTCTTAAACCATCAGTACTGCGACTTCTAACCGATACTTCACCTGAAACTGCAATAGGTGCTTGATAAGTAAGCCAGTCTCCGTTTTCAACACGATATTCAATAGCTAAACCAGGAAAAGCGATATTTGCATGTAATTTACCGGCTTTGATAACAGCACCTACGGTAGGCAGGCGATAATCAACATGTGCCAACTCAAGTTTAGCGAACTCTTTGTGTCCTAAAGTACTCGCAAATAAAGACCACTGGCTATCACGCATTACTTCTAATTCATTAGTAAAAGTATTGCTCTGTGATGAATACTTTGCACCTTTATAATTATAAGGTACTGCCCAGTCAGCTTTATGCCATGCACGCTCTGCAAGGGCTAACAAACGAGGAAACACTTTATGCTCTACCATGTCATCAGTACGGACATTTTCACTCCATAATTGACCTTGAATGCCTAAAAACTTTTGACCTGGTGCTAATGGCGTTTTGGTATCATCGGCAACATAAGCATTGTCTTGTCTATCTAACCAAAATTCAGCATGAACAGGTAAATTATCCGGCATAAACTGGAATACTTTTTCTGTATTGGTATGACGTGAAGCCCAATAATAACCATGTTCTTTAGGATCTGCTTCATGTGGAAAATCAAAATACAATACATCTGGACTAGAGAGAACAACTTGCCAATCTCTGTTCGCTAATTGATGAACTTTATCGTGCCCGCCCCCAAATAATGCATCCCAAGCATTTGCTTGAACAATAGCAGGCATATTCTCCTTACGAGTATGCTCCATACCATCACTCCAACCTGCTGTTTCAATATCAAGTTCAGATAAAATTCCTGCCACACGTTCAATGAAATAAGCACCTAACTCACTCATTTTGGTAACGCCCTTGTCATTATTAGCAACAAAAGCTTTACAAGCAGGAGACTCTAACCAAGCACCTGCCGTTTCATCTGCGCCAATATGATAACGAGTAAGGGGTTGACCTGCGTCAGCATGAATTTTCTTCACTTGCGTCATAACTTCGACAACAAAATCATAAGACGATTCTAAACACGCATTGATGGTATTATCACTATAAAATTGCACTGACGAATATTGAGTTTTATCTTCAAAATCTTCTAACAAAAACTGTGTCGCTTTTGCTTCATCCTCTAATGCCATGAATTTTTTGTAACGTGCGGTCATCGCTTTGATTGATGCACGAGAATGACCAGGCATATCAAGTGATGGGATCACTTGTATATGACGTGCCGTTGCTGCTTGCAAGATTTCTTTATAATCACTGACGCTGTAATAGCCGCTCACTGATGATTTTTCATCAACACCTGCGCCTAATTGAGAAATTAAGCAGTTCTCTTCTGTCACATCAAAGCAGCGTTTTGCGCCAATGTCAGTAAGTTCAGGTAAGCTCGGGATTTCTAGACGCCAGCCTTCATCATCTCCAAGGTGCAAATGTAATTTATTAAGTTTATATGCCGCCATTTGATCAAGCAGTTTTAAAATAAATGCTTTAGAGTGAAAATTACGGGCAACATCAACTAACATACCTCTAAAAGCGAAGTGTGGTTCATCATTAACCGTTAACATGGGTATACGCGATTCACCAACAGTCAATAAACTTGCTAATGATTGCAAGCCATTAAAAACACCATTACCGTCAACACCGACAATAACAATTTCTTTTGCCGTTACCGTTAAGCTATAACTGCCAATAACTTTATCACCATTATTTATAACGCTTAAACGTAATGGAATACCTGTAGCGCTCTGAATAACGCCTAATTCACCTAAACGTGACAGGGCCGCATCAACCTCTTCGTGTTTAACATTGCCTAGTGAAACAGCAATACCTTGGCTAATATCAGCAAAGCCACTGTTAGCATCGATACTAACTGATTTAGGCGTAGGAATAATCGCCTGTAAAACAGATAACTCATCTTCAACAAGCACTGAATTACGTTGATAGAGTTTTTCACTCGTTAGCCATTGAGTTTTATCGTCTGCGCTACGTTTAAACTGGGTGCTGATATCGGTAAACGTTTCTGCATGTGGAACGATTTCTAAACCTGTGTCTTTATCAATGAAAGGTTTAGTACTCTCAATAACTCGCGCTTCAAGCCCTGGCGCACTAACAATATAGTTAGGCATAACATCTGACTCAGCTAAAGACCAAAACATGGCGCGAAAGTTTAACGTTTTTTGTTCCCCAGCGGAAAAACCAGAGAAGGTATCTTTTAAGCTGATTTGATGTAAATCACCATTAAGGTGCTTTATGCTAAAGGTATCGCTTTCAAAAGATTGAATAGGCGCAATTTGGCTAAAATGGATAGTCCAATCTTTCGCTGCAATGGCTTGTTTCGCGGTAAACGTTAGCTCTACTTCAAAACAAGCGCCATCTGCTACCTTACTGTCACATTTATCCGTTGGTATATTTGTAACCACTCGATAGTTTACATCTAAATTCTGAGCAATCTTATCTATGTCATTTTGCGTTACAGAGTATATCGCCTGTAAATTGATTTTCTCGCCAGTATCAACCGCTGGCTTAGGGGCTTGTTCACAACCGAGTAAAGATAAGCTGGCGGCAATAGTAAGTGCCAACATTTTTTTATTCATCTTGTTTATGTACATGTTAAAGGACCTTATACAGCTTTAAATGATAAAGACTGCTCTTCTTTAGATGTTATTGTTAGACTAACTATCCTCAATTTTGACAGCGCTGTCAAAATTAAATACACAAAACAACTATCCAGTAACAAAATTACACATAGTTATGGTTTCGCTTGCCCTAATTATGATAGGTTTTGTGGTTAAAAATAATATACAGTTCAAGGAATATTATGATATTTTTCGTTAGTTCTAAAAGTAATAACTTGCTTCAGCATCCTTTCACCTAACTAAGTAAGAGCAGCACAACTTGATGAAAATACTTACCCTCACCTTAGATCCACACGCTTCAACCGTTGACATTAGCCTTGAAGATGCGCTTGCTAAGCTTAAAGAAGCAATAAACAAACAACAGGCAACCAATGCAGAGCACTTAGCCGAACAAATAATTGCTCAAGTTCCAACGTCGACCCCGGCTTACCACCTACTTTACACAATATTATCTTTTCAGCAGAAATATTCGAAATTAGCTCAATATGCACAACGCTTAATACATCTAATGCCTAACGACTCGTTAAGTCACTTTAATCTATCAAGTGCCTTACGCTTTATGCGTCAACCCAATGAAGCATTATTATCTATAGAGCAAGCTGTTAAACTCGCCCCAAACAACATATCGTGGCGCAATAGTTTAGGCATCATGTATAAAGAATCAGGAAAGTTTATTAAGGCGCAACAATGTTTTGAAAGATGCATTGAGCAGCAAAGTGACTTTTCTCCCCCTTATTGGCTACGCAGTGATATTACGCCGAAAATGCCTGAACATTATGTGGAGAATCTAAAACAGATAATTGAATTAAACGATGCCGTTAAAAACAGAAACCAAGTTGTCCATGCCGCTTATGCATTATTTAAACATTACCAATCAGAAAACAACTATTCGACTGCGTTTCAATACCTTACGCTAGGAGCGTCCACTCAAAGAAAGGGCTTCAATTACCATCATCAAAAAGAACTTGATGAGCACAAAGCGATTGAAAAAGTTTTTGATAGTACCTTATGTGCTAAAGCTCAAGACAAAAACATGACTTTATCACAAGGTGATTGCCCCATTTTCATTTGTGGGCTACCACGTTCAGGTACAACATTAGCTGAACAAATCATCTCTGCTCATTCATTGGTTGCTGCCGGGGATGAACTGTTTGAACTTGCACAAGCGACACAAAATATTCTTCAAGTAGTAAAACCAAAAAAACAATTCCCTATGTGGGCTGATGAGTTATCTAGCGATCAATGGGGTGATATTGGTGAGACATATCTAAGACTTACCCAACACATAAATACAGCAAGATACTTCACCGATAAAATGCCACTGAATTACAAAGCCATTGGTTTGATTCATAAAGCACTTCCTCAAGCTAAAATAGTCTATTGTCTACGTCCTCCTATGGATTTATTACTGGGTGCTTATCAACAAATTTTAAGTACTGGTAACCAATACAGTTATGACCTTGATGAGTTAACAGACATGATAATAGCTCAACATCAATTAATGAAACATTGGATAACTGTGTTGCCTGGTAAAATATTTACTCTAGATTATAAAATGTTAGTAAGTGATCAGGAGAAAACGACCACCAAACTGTTAAACTTTTTAGCATTAGATATGCAGCAAGACTGTATAGACTTTCATAAAAACAAACGAACGGTTCACACCGTTAGCAATACTCAAATACGCAAACCTATTTTTAAGTCATCAATAAATTCTTGGCATAAATACCGCGAGCAATTAACACCTTATGCCGTGAAAATGAAAAAAGCAGGTTTAACGCTTTAGGGGCTGTTGTTCTTTCAGGGTTAAAATTCATTCATTTTAAAACGGCTTTAATCGCGGCGCGAGTTTTGTAGCATAGTTATTCTATGTAAAAAACGAGCAACAATGACTAAAGCCGTTTTAAAAGAACCCAAAGGGCAGCGTTTGTTTGAAATGTATACTGCGTTATCACACATTCATGTAGCCTGCTACACTTCACGTACTCTGCCTTGCCTACATATCAAACAAACTGCTGTAAAGGTAATCTCGAAAGTTCAACAGCCCCTGTATTAAACCTGCTTTAATTACTTCTAGCATAATGCTGGAGATGACTTTATATTTTTTGTAAGCCGTGTTGATAAATTTTATCAATTAAGTCACGATGTTTAGGAAGCTTATTCAAAGCAAATTTTGTTTGATTTTGGATAGCGGCAAACTCTTCATTAGCTCGACTATCTTTAGCAAGCCGATGTTGGAAGTTATCCAAGTTAGTCTCGAAGTCCATTCCATAAAGTATATATTGATAATTTTCTAGATTAAAAATATCAAATTTACTCGCAAAATCATAAGCACTAGGTGGTTGATGTTTCCATCTAGCTAACCGCTCCTTCAGTGAATCAGGAATACTGTCACTTGCTCGATTATCTAACCAAAAATCACTATCATCTCGCTTGGATAAGCAATAATGGGCTTTGACAAAGTCGATAACATTATCCCAGCTAGTAGTGACTCGCTCATTAAATTGTTTCGCTATTAATGGCATATCTAGCTTACTACTAGGAAACTGCTCTGCTAACATTTTTGCCGTGGCATCAAATACTAGCAAACCAGTCGCTTCAAGTGGTTCAACAAAACCTTGTGATAAGCCTAACGCTACACAGTTTTTGTGCCAAAACTTCTCTCTGTAACCAATTTTCATAGGTATTAGTCGACTATCAACATTGTCAGCCATAGGACCAATATAAGCTCTTAAATCCTGCTCTGCTTGCTCATGGCTGGTGTATCGAGATGAATATACATGACCAATACCACGACGCTCTTTCAATCCTATATCCCAAACCCAACCTGAAGTAAGAGCCGTTGATATAGTATGTGATGCTATCGGGTCATCGGCTTTCTCGTAGGGCACTTGAATAGCTACGGCATGATCCACGAAAAGCGTATCACTTTTATCTTTAAAGGCTACTTTAAGCTTTTCACCTAACAACAGTGATTTAAAACCAGTGCAATCAACAAAAAAATCACCGCTAATAGTTTGACCATCCTTTGTTATCAAGGATTTTATTTCACCATTGTCATGTTGAGTAATATCAAGTACATCAGCTTGAATATGATTAACACCTAATTTTTTAACGGCGTTTTTCGCCAATAATGCCGAAAATTTATTGGCATCAAGATGGTAACCATATGATGCTGCACCTTGGAACTCAGGCGTGGTGATCATTTTAGGCGCTAAGCCGGCATCACACATTTGGCCTTGAATTGATAAAGCATTAACATAACTCATACCAGTATTTTTTATATTCTTTAACCAGTAAGCAGTTAAGTCGACATTACTGGTTTGTGGATAATCAAAAATATGGTGGTAATAATTGGGTTTACCTGCAATAGGGTTTGTAGTCCAATCTACGAACTTAATGCCCTGTTTAAAGGTCGCATCACATTCTAAGATAAACTCTGTTTCACTAATACCAAGATGCTGTAACGATTGACGCATCATAGGCACAGTACCCTCTCCAACACCAATTGCAGGTATATTCGCAGATTCAACCAAGGTTATTTCTACACTACCTTGATTTGGAGTAATCAAATTTTTAGCTAAGTGATTGGCCGCTAACCATCCCGCAGTACCACCACCAACAATCACTATTTTTTTAATCGCATGTTCATTTGACATGACAGATGCTCCAATAAAAATTATGCTTCCGGCGATTTATGCAGGTTTTTTAAGTAATCACGATGTGGCATAACCATATTGCTAACTTGCTTGACGCGGTTACTAAACTCATCATACATTTTCTTATTTTCTTCGCTATCGGCAGATAAATGTAGCTTAGGATAATGATTCATACCGTATAAAACTGCGCGGTAATTTTCATCAGAAAACATAGTAATATAATTACCCGCTAAGTCCATATATTCGCAGATTTTATGTTGCCAAGTTGCTAATTTTTCTTCTAAACCATCACAGTATTTCGCGGTCTTATGAACTTCACGCCAAAAGTCAGTATCGTCTCGGTCAGTTAAACAATAATGTAAAACAATAAATTGCTTCAAATCTTGATAGGTACCATTCATAATTTTATTATATGAATCTCGTACTGATTGATCGGTATTCTTACCTGTTAAGTGAGTTCCTAATAATCTAGCACTGGCATTGATTAAGTGTAAGCCGGTAGATTCAAGAGGTTCAATAAACCCTCCAGATAAGCCAATAGCGAGACAATTACCAACCCAAAACTCTTTTAAACAACCAATATTCATATCAAGATGCACAGTGCGAAGTACTTCTTTATCACGCCCTTTTCCTTCATTGAGGTGATCAAGTAACTCGTTTTCAGCTTCTTCTTTACTGATACGATTACCATCATAAACATAACCAGTGCCACGGCGGTTAGCTAAATCAATTTGCCAAACCCAGCCATTACTTAATGCGGTTGCTTCGGTATATGGTTTCGGCTCTTGTTCGCCATCATAAGCAAGTTGTACAGCAACGGCTTTATTACAAGGCAACGCATCTTCAAAAGATTGCCAGTTAGTTTCTCTGTCTTTAACCTGATTTATTAACAGCCCTTTGAAACCAGTACAATCTATAAATAAATCAGCGCTAAAACTGCCTTTATCCGTATGAACTGCAACAATATTATCACCTTCGACATCAACAGTATCTACCGATGCTTTTACGTGTATTATGCCTGCCTCAACACCTTTTTTAGCCATAAAAGCGGCCATTTTTATTGCATCAAGATGATATCCATAAGGAACAACACCTTCATAACCACGTGAATTCGCATTTTTAGGTGATAAACCTTCTTTGATTAGATGTGATGAGATAGAAATGGCTTCATCATAACGCTCTTTTTCAAAACCTTTATCAAGAATCCAGGCAGAAGATATATCAATCACCCGACCGATATTCTGCTGTTCGAATGAATGGAAATACTCATGGGTTGAACCGTCTTGATTTGGTTTCATCCAGTTACGAAACATTATGCCTGTTTTCAACGTGGCATTTGTCGCTTGCAACAGCTCCTTTTCATCTAAGCCCATGGCGGCAAAGTAGCTGCGAATATTATGTACGGTTGCTTCGCCAACACCAACAGTGGGAATATTAGGACTCTCAATCAGGGTGATAGCAACATTAGCTTGGCTATGATTATAGAGCTTATTTAAATAAAGAGCAGTCATCCAGCCTGATGACCCACCGCCAACTATTGCAATAGATTTCACTTGTTCATTTACCATGTATCCTCCCACTATTTAGAGTTTTATTATTTTTCGCTTTTTAATTTAGCTAAACTACTTAGCTGATGCAAAGAGCTTAAATGATTATAAATAGGCGCTAAATAACCTCTTTGACGTAGGATAAGGAAATCTTTATCAGATAAAGTACTTAGCGCTTTTTCATCAACTAAATACACCCCATTAATGCCGATGTTCTCGCCATTTAGTTTCATAGATAAATTTTGCTCACTTAAGAGAGACTTTTCGACTAAAAAGTCGATAAACGCTTTAGTCGTTTGACTGTTTTCGTAATATTGTCCTAATGCATTTTTACGCTTTTCCATATACTCGGTTTCATTACCTTCATCATCAAAAAGTGCATCGCCTTCTTCATTTGAAACAAGATGACTATCTTCTTTAATGACTACTTGTAATTGATTTTCATCATTTTGTGTTGGTACTAAGGCAAATGGGTGATGGGTAATAAGCGCAGGGAGATAGCTTGATAACCACTTATCTTTACTGTAGAAAAGATTTTCGTTGGTCGTTAGACCCAGTAAAGCAACCGATTGAAACTCACCTGTTTGTGCATTTTTAACAAATACGATTGGCATTTCGCCACTAGCACGTGAAAACTCATGAATTATCAGTGGTACTACTTGCTGTCCTTTAGCATGTTGATAGTCCCGAGTAGATTTAATTTTTACTTGGCTATGATTGGCATAATTAATTGCTTGGATCGCTGAAGTCATTTTGAATATCCTTGAGATTTATTTTTTATATTTAGTTAAGAGTTATACGGGGAAGTGCTGATATTTTCCAGCCTTTTTTAAGCTATCCGCCTTTATTTTAAGCAAAAAAAAAGGAGAGTCAGACTCCCCTTTTTTCATCAAGTTTTAAACGATTAGCTTAGAATCTGATGCTTACGCCTGCACTGAAACGAGTTGCCATTTCATAAGCGTATAGTGGGAAACCATTTGTAAAACCACTAGCGTTACTTTGCTGAACGTTATTACCATCTTGGATAGATGATTCGCCAGTCAAGTTAACAACGTCAAATTTAAAGTCAACATGGTCGTTCATGTGGTAAACAGCACCTAAATCTACTGAACCGAAACCATCGTGTAAACGGTTACCGTATGAACCTTCTTCACGAAGCATGTATTCAGAACGGTAGTTATAAGATACACGTACTGAGAAGTTATCGTCTTCATAGAAACCTGAAGCATTTACTACATGGTCAGAACTATCACTTAAGAACGGGTTTTGATCGCTAAATGTATCATCATCAGTACTTGTATCAGTATAAGTATAGTTAGCCATCAAACCAAAACCGTTATCAAAATCTTGTTGGTATTGTAATTCAAGACCTAACACTTCACCGTCTTTAGCATTTTCTTTTTCTTGCACAGTCCAACCAGCTTCAACTTCACCAGGGTTCATTTCACCACCGAAGTCAATCTCAGCTGAAGTTGCATGGTATTCGTTAATGCTAATAAAGTTAGAAACTTTCTTATAGAATACTGTAGCACCTAATAAAGAACTGTCATTGAAGTACCATTCAATACCTGTTTCAAATTGATCTGCTAAGAACGGTTCTAAGTTAACGTTACCAACGATCCAGAACTGGTTATCGTCTAGGTCGTCATTAGCACCAACAGCGCTTGGGTTAACATACATATCATTATACTGTGGACGAGCCATAGTACGTGCTGCAGCTAAACGAATGATAACATCATCTGATAAGTTATAAGCTAAGTTAGCGCTTGGTAATATTTCTGAATAGTCACCATCAGTAGATTGTTTAATACCACTTTCATAATAAGTTGAAGTCGCATCAGTCATTACATAACGTACACCGAAGTTACCACGAATAGAGCCGGTGTTGTAGTTAGCCATAACGTAGACTGCAGTATTGGTTTCATCAATTTCACTGTAAGAGCCAGTTTCTTCTGTTTCACCAACAATACTACCTTTAGCCCATGCTTTAAGTGCGTCAGGGCTGAACTTTTGGATTTGGTAATCACCGTGACCAACATCCATAGTACCTTCACTTAAACCAGACGTTGAAATTCTACTATCAAAGCCATCAGCTTGATCGAAGAAGAATTGGCGAGAAGTGGTATTATGATCACCGTAACGGAAACCTGTTTTAACACTTGTAATAAAGTCGCCATCTAATTCGTATTCAAAATCAGCTTGTAAATATTGCTCTTCATCAGTTTTTGGTGTTTTATTAAAAGCAGAGCCGGTACCCATTTCTAAAGAACCTGGATCATAGTCAGCCATTGATTGACCATCAATACCGTTTGGTAAAGACCAAGTTTGCTCACCACCAGTGAAATCATAACCACCACCAACGATAGGCGTATTCACACCATCATTAACAACCATTTCAAAATCAGTACCACCAGTAGACGTTGTACTACCTACTTGTACTTCTAACGTAAAAGAATCACCTTCATACGTTGCTTGTAAATCGATAAGGTCTGAGTTCATCGTTGCTTCACGAGGACGCGCTTGGTAATAAGCAGTAGCTAATTGACCTTTAACTGCAACACCACGATTATCAGCACTACAATCACCACCTAAACATTGCTCAGGAGTATTACCTGACCAAGAGTGATCGCCCTGTGTTAACCATAACGCGTAGTTAGTGTTATCTGCTTCCATTTTCATGTCCATCGCATTTAATACGAAAGATAAGTTATCAGTTGGAGCATACTCTAAAGCAACTGTTAATGCTTGACGCTTACGGTCTTGTTCAAAAGCAACCGGACCTGCACCCCATTCCCAGAAAGCTTCGTTACCTTGGCGTTGTAATTGACGCTCTTGCATAACAGCAGAAACCATTACACCGAAATCTTCATTTTCATTTTTCCAGCTGTACATGCCAGAAAGTTGAGGATCTGTTGATTCTGAATCATCAGAATACTGAGCTTCAAGTCCAACAAATGCTGTATTCGCATCCATATCTAATGGAGTACGTGTATTAACGATAACAGTACCACCAACACCACCTTCAATGATGTCTGCTTGAGAAGTTTTATATACTTCTAAGTCACCAACAATTTCAGAAGGAAGTAATTCATAGTTAAAGCTACGTTTTGCTGGTTCAAGTACAAACCAACCAGTAGATGCAACGTTTTGGCCATTTAAAGTCGTTTTAGTAAATTCTGCACCAGCGCCACGAATTGAAACTGAAGAACCTTCACCAAATTGACGTTGAATTGTAACACCAGGAATACGTGCTAATGACTCAGCAACGTTTTTATCTGGAAACTTACCAATATCTTCAGAGCTGATTACATCAACAACCCCATCGGCAAAGCGTTTTGCGTTTACGTTAGCTTTTAAGCTACCGCGTAAACCTGTTACTTGAATTACTTCTACATCGTCTTTTTTAACTGCTGCTTCTTCGGCCGCCATAGCTTGTGATGATACACCAGCTAGGATCATAGCAATTGAGCTTGCTAACACGCCTTTTTTAAATGTTTTAGTTGACATCGACTTTCCCTTACACACGTTTTGTTTTTTAGAATGTTTTTATTTTTGCTTTAATTTTTTATTTAGTTTTACGACAGCGCTGTCAATATTTAATGACAACGCTGTCATAAGACGTAATAAACCATACCGTTTATTGTTACGTTTGACCAGAATAAATTAACCAATAATTGCATTCTGGTTACAAAAAAACACAAACACATTGAATTAAAAGGATTTTTAACTTATATTTTTTTGTTACTGAATTGATAACTATCTAAATAGTTACCAATTTAGTATAAAAAAAACACGTAAAAAAACACTTAGTGATTTTTTATTCTAGATAAAGGAATAAAAATTCACTAAGTGTAAGAGATAAACTCAATATTTATTTGCTGGGGATATTTGATTTGTGAATAAAAAAAAGCTAATGCCTAAATAAATAGACATTAGCTTTTAGTAAATCTGCTTTCTTTTGCTCAGTTTTTCTTTTAGCGATACTTAGATTAGTTAACCTACTACTGCTTTATCATCAATATTATTTTGCTGATTGATAAAAGTTCAATAAGCTTGAAGTTGAACAATCATGTTGTTTAGAGATGTTATCTGTCTCTAACTCTGTTTGAATTTCAGCAGCAAGACCTTTACCAAGCTCAACACCCCATTGATCAAATGAACATATCTGCAAGATAATGCCTTGAACAAATATTTTATGTTCATAAGCTGCAATTAAACTACCAAGGTTTCTTGGATTAATACATTTTAATAAAATAGTGTTAGTTGGTCTGTTACCTTTATGTACTTTGTGCGGTGCAACTTTGTCGATATAATCTGCAGTGCGACCTTTAGCTTTTAAATCTGCACGTACTTGTTCTTCATTAACACCAGCCATTAATGCCTGTGTTTGCGCAAAGAAGTTTGCCATCAATGTTTCATGGTGCCCTTTTACCGGTGTTACACTTTTAACTGAGCCAATAAAATCAGCTGGTACAACATTATTACTTTGATGTAAGTATTGGTAGAAAGCATGTTGACCATTGATGCCTAACTCGCCCCAAATAGAAGGCACTGTAGCATAGTCAATTTCATCTCCATCCCAGCTAACCGACTTACCGTTACTTTCCATTTCGGCTTGCTGTAAGTATGCCGTTAACATATGTAAGGTCTGATCGTACGGTAAAATAGCTTGGGACTGTGAGCCAAGGAAAGTGGTGTTCCAAACACTAATCAATGCCAAAATTGCTGGAAAATTTTCTTTTAGTGGCGCATTGATAAAATGCTGATCCATATCATGAGCACCACTAAGCAGCTCTTTAAACTTATCAAAACCTAAATCAAGTGCTATCGCTAGACCAATAGCTGACCATAAAGAAAAACGACCACCAACCCAATCCCACATATCGAAGATGTTTTTCTCTTCAATACCAAAACTCATGGCATTTTCTTTATTTGCTGTGACGGCTACAAAGTGCTTAGCAACAGAGTTCTCATCAAAAGATGCACTCGTTAACCAATTAATAGCAGTACGGGCGTTTGTCATGGTTTCTGTAGTAGTAAAGGTTTTACTTGAAACGATAAATAATACTTTTTCAGGCTCTAATGGACGGAGTACGTCGGCAATTTGCGCACCATCTACGTTAGATACGTAATGAACATTAACACTACCATCGCTATATTGCTTTAAAGCTTCCGTTACCATTTGTGGACCAAGATTAGAGCCACCAACACCAATATTAACTATATCGGTAATACGTTTACCCGAGTAACCTAACCAGTGTCCTTGGCGAACTTTATCGACAAAAACTTCCATATCAGCTAGTTGGCTTTGTACGTGGTCTGTAACATTTTCACCATCAATAATAAGCGGTTCATCACTTTGACGACGTAAGGCAGTATGTAATACTGCGCGATCTTCCGTCTTATTGATTTTTTCACCAGCAAACATCTTAGTTCGCCAATCACAAACTTGTGTCTCTTCAGCCAAATCTAGCAATGCGTCTAATGTTTCACTGTCTATTAAGTTTTTAGAGTAATCAAGTAGCATATTTGGCAACTCAATAGAGAACTTATTGAAACGTTCGCTATCTTGTGCAAACAAGGTGTTCATGTGCTGAGATTTTTTATCTTGGGCAAGTAACTGAAGTTTCTTCCAGCTAGCTAGTGTTTGACGAGATGACATACTAATTCCTATAAGATGGTTTAGACACATTATCAACTCTATCATGGCAGTTAAGTTGAGTATTTGCTCGATTTAACAACTATGACATGTGATATTTTAATGGTACCCTATAAAAAAATGACAGCGCTGTCAATTATTAATACTCTAAAGAATACTGTAAAATCCTGTAGATTACTACAGCGTGGCTATGCAATAATTACGACCACTGGGGTACTCAGTGAGTTTATAAAAATAAGAACAAGGTTATCTGCAGATGAAAGCAACTATAAATGACGTCGCAAAACAAGCTGGCGTATCAATAAAAACGGTATCTCGTGTCATTAACAATGAGACTTCTGTGCGTCAGTTAACGAGAGATAAGGTACAACAGGCAGTTGATGAACTAAATTATCAACCGAATTTATCCGCACGTAACTTAGCCGGTGCCAAGTCATTTTCTGTTGCTTATATTTACGATAACCCAAATGCTTATTACATCATTGATATGCAAGAAGGCATATTGTCTGCATGTAAGCAGCAAGGCTTTGAATTATTAATTCATCCTTGTGATGCAAAAAATAAAAGCATCACCGAAGAGGTTGTTAACATGGTTAAGCATGCACGCATTGCCGGCTTAATTTTAACCCCTCCTTTGTCAGAAATGCCTGAATTTGTTAAAACATTAGTCGACCTTGATGTTAAAGTTGTTCGAATTATGTCAGGTGACGTTGCACCAGATGATCTTAGCCCATGCGTTATGGTAAACGATAGAGATGCTGCACAAACTATCACCCAACACCTCATCGACTTAGGTCATAAAGATATTGCTTTTATAGCGGGTGACGCGGAACATATGTCAACTATTGAACGTTATAAAGGCTACAGAAGAGCATTAAAAGCAAGCGACATTGATTTTGATAAAACACTCGTTATTGAGGGAGACTATTCTTTTGATTCCGGTGTAAGTGGTGCAAAGCAGTTAATGTCTTGCGAAAATAACAAGACTCGCCCAACAGCCATTTTCTCTTGTAACGATGAAATTGCAGCTGGGGCATTATTTGCGGCACGACTGATGAATATATCTATACCCGAGCAACTATCCATTGTCGGCTTTGAAAACAGTCCATTTTCGCGTCAAACGTGGCCAAAGCTAACTACTGCGGACCAGCCAAATAATCAAATTGCCGAAGATGCAGCAAATTTACTTATCAGCCAAGTTCGTAAACAAAAGAATCAAACGACCATTAGCCAGTATGTACCAAAACTTATCATTAGAGACTCAACAGCTAAGTGCTAGTTTAGGTTTAGCTAATATAAAGTTACATTTATAAAAATATGAATCACACTCTTATAGTGTGATTTTTTTTGAGAAATTTTAATAGGAACAAGAATAAAGACTTTGAGGGCAAGTATTTCAATTGTTATTTGATGTTAAAGCTATCATCAATTTTTTTCATTCTAGCTAAATGATTTAAATGTGCTTTTCGTGCTGCAAAAATAAAAATACTAACGATAGCGGTTATTGACAGTGCGAGTACAGTAGGTTCTTGCGAAAGCGTTCTGCTAAGCCATTCCATGGTTTAATTTCCTTTATAAATGTACTAAATCGTCAAAAATTAGCTTGCACTTTTTAGTGCTAGTGAGCCAGAAAAACACCATACTGGCTAATAATGTCGCATATTTTAGATTATTTAGTACACGTGTTCAAGTCTTAGAATATTTAAATATACTTTAAGCATTATTCCTCAAAGTATGTCCCCCAACCATCATAGTCAACACCACATTTTTTTGCCAGTTCAAACATGGCTTTAGTTTCTTTTTTGATTAGATCTACATCCAACATTTGTTCAGTTGCAATATCAAAAGCAAATACTTTATCACCATTTTCTAATTCAGCCTCTTCAGGCTCTTCAACTTCAAGTCCTAACTTAAAAGCCGCGATAGCAGCCTTTTCAAGTAAATCAAAGTCACTACTAGCAAAGTGATGTTCAATCGTATGATAAACTTCTTCATTAGTACCGTCTTCAAGCAACTCCGAAATTAACATTTCAGTATGGCTAAACCATTGTTGTAATTCTTCATCAATCATTTTTATTACCTATATCTGTTTATAAACAACGGGGTTATTTGTTATGGTAAGCCGCGGCTTCAATCGATAACTGTTCTATTTTATTATACATTAAAGTATAAGTTTCATTTACTACCGCGCGTAACTTCTCTCGGCTTCCATCATCAAGTTCAATGGGGTCTAAGAACTCAATGATGATTTTTCCATTATCCCAACGGTTCAAATTAATTGTCCCGACTTGATTACTGGCACAAATAGGCACAATAGGTACGCCAGCTTGAATAGCAGTACGAAAAGCGCCGGTTTTCAATGGTAATAAACCTTTGCCTCTACTGCGAGTACCTTCTGGAAACATCCATACAGAAAGCTTATCTTTTTTAATTTTATCAGCCGTTAAATCAATGGTATTTATTGCTTTGTTGGTATTTTTTCGATCAATTAAGATATTACCGGTTAACCAATACATTTGCCCAAAAAAAGGAATCCATTTTAAACTTTTTTTACCTACGCTAACGGTACCCGGCAAGACAGCATTCGCATGAGTAAAAAGATCATAACTATTCTGATGATTAGCCGCCCAGACTGCAGGACCCAAATTTTTAACCGATTCAGGGATTCTCACTTCTACTTCTACACCTAGAAGTGTCGGTATTTTTCCAAGAAATCGTGAGGTGTGATAAACATTATTACGGTGAAAAGGGCGTAATAAGCAATAAATAATTGAGATAGTACAAATGATGACCAAGGCTAAGGTCATTAAAATAACGCGTATTACTGCTAGCAAAGAAAGCTCCAGCATAGATAGCTAAAAAAGATTATGGGCGAGTATACAGAAAAAACAAATAATAAGGTAAAGCTATTATCCATTTATATTAGAAAGAGGCTAAGATGCCACCGTTGTTCAAATTAAACGGAAGTTTTTTAAAACCTCCGTTTAATTTTTAACTGAGCATGAAAGTTTAAGAGCCAATATTGTTAAACATGTACCCTTGCCCCCAAACGGTTTCTATTTGATTCTTCTTCATACCTGCTACAGTCAGTTTTTCACGTAATTGTGACATTCTGACATCAAGCGTACGTTCTACTCCATTATATACACGTCTAAGCAAGGTACTATAAAGTTGATCTCGAGATAAAATTCGCCCTTGATGCTCTATTAAAGATTTTAATAAATTAAATTCAAAGGTTGTTAACTTTACCCCTTCACCGTTAATAAAACACTTTTGAGATTTAGGCTGTAAGCAAACATCACCAATTGTTAAACTAGCTAACTCAACGGGGTTCACTTTATTGCTTTGACGACGAAATAAAGCTTCAATACGCATCATTAATATTCGACTATCGATGGGCTTAATCAAATAATCATCAGCACCAAGATTGAATGCATCAAATTGCTCTTGCTCACTATTTTTACTCGATACTATGACTAATAGACCATCAAATAAGGCCCGAAGATCACTTATTATCAACAACTGAGAGCTATCAGAAAAACCAACATCTAACACTATCATATTTGGACGATGGTCTACTAAATAGCTTTTCAATTTCTGACTAAGGGCTTCATCTGTACATACTTTTATCGTTTGGTAACTAGATTTTTTATCCTTATCTGCAAAGGCCTTACTTAAGTAGTTATCATTTTCAATCAGCAATAATTTTTTCGGTAACTCATTATTTAGGTTAGTTTCAGGTGGTTGTGTATTATCAACAAGCTCTATACTTGGTGTCATGACAGACTCCTTAAAATTAAACGACTTTGATTCGATAAGTAAATTATAAAAGCAAAGCCTTAAAGAGACTGTAAGGTGTTGTAATAAAACTGTAACAGCTTGCACCTTTGTTGGTACATGTTATTTTACAAAGGGTTATATTCAAAGAAGAGTAATTCATGAGGCTTTATTTGTAGCAAAACCTGCTGTTTTATTGTCAGAGCAACATTACTATATAGGCTTATTTTGTTAAATACTAATGTGCTATCGGTAGAGGGTGTGTCGATACTACGTAGGTAATAATGATAGCCCTGCTCAGTAACACTAATATATTCAACTTGTGCATTTGCTTTATTTTTATCATCTATTGTTACTGATAAGGTAAGTTGCTGTGGTTTTACTAACAAATATAATAAGCGTGTTTTTTCACCCTTTATCAACTCAGTTTCAAGTTCGCCTAATAAACTATGTGCACCAGTTGAATTCACTTGGCAAGGTAACCAACTACCAAGCTGTAAAAAATCTGCAACCTGATAGCTATTAGGTTGCCTACAAATAATACTCGGGGCATCTATTTGTAATAACCGACCTTGCGCCATTACCGCCATTTTATCTGCAAAAGTAAACACTTCATCTTTGTTGTGGGTTACAAAAATAGCAGTCATTTTAAACTGTTTTAATAACAACCTTATCTCGACCATTAACTCATTTCTGAGGCGAGCATCAATATTTGAAAAAGGCTCATCAAGTAGCAATAGTTTAGGTTTTGGTGCCAAAGCTCTCGCTATTGCCACACGTTGCTGTTGACCGCCCGAAAGCTGGTGGATATAACTTTCACCTAAGTCGTTTAATTTTAATATTGTCAGTAAGTGATTTATTTGTTCGACTTGCTCTGTTTTACTTAACTTTGCGATACCAAAAGCAATATTTTCTTTTACTGTTAAATGAGGAAATAAGGCATAGTCTTGGAAAATCATCCCCACTTGTCGTTTTTCGGCCGGTAGACAATTTTCACCATCACTTAGTAAATGGCCATCAATTGCTATTTGACCTTCACTAGGTTTATTAAAACCAGCAATAGCATTTAGCAAGGTGGTTTTTCCGCAGCCACTAGCGCCTACGAGTCCTAAAATATCACCTTCATTAAGTGTTAAATCCAACTCAGATAAAACCAATTTATCTTGTAATTTCACCGAAAGTTGTTGAATCGTTAATAACACCGTCATACTTTTTCCTTGCTCTTATTCAATAACACAATAGGTAATAAACCAAACAACACAATAAGGATTGCCCCTAAAGCACCTTGCTCTAACATTTCATCTGAAATAAGCTGATAAATTTGGCTACTTAGCGTTTCAAAATTAAATGGCCGTAGTAATAATACCGCAGGTAACTCTTTCATTGCCTCAACAAAGACTAATAACCAAGCCACAAAGATTGCTGGTGTTAAAATAGGTAGATGTACCTTAGTTAAACTGCCTTTTAAATTAACTCCTAATGATGCTGGTGCATAATCAAGAGATTGTGGGATTTGCTTTATACCACTAATAATAGTGCCATTGGCGATAGCGGAAAAACGCACTACTAGTGCAAAAATAATAGCGAAAAGTGAGCCTGATAATATGAGTCCTGGCGCAGTAAAACCCAAAACCTCAACAGCGCCATTTAGCCAATGGTCAATAGGTCCCAAAGTTGATAACATTGCCATAGCAAGGACAGTGCCCGGTACGGCATAACCAAAACCTGAAATTTGCTGTGGCAGCTGACGATATTTGTCACTGTGCAAACGCTGATATAAGCCTAATGATAAAGCAATCAATACAGCAACCGTTGCCGCAATAACTGAAATCTTTAATGAATTGACGCCGGTAGACATTAACACCGATAACTGCGCTATATCGCTGTATTCTATCGCCATAACAATTAATAACGTTAACGGCAGTAAAAAGCCAAAAATGACCAGTGCCCAGCAAAAAGTGCTAGCAATAATTTGCTGGCCAACAGACAGCTTAATAAGATCTCTATTCAAATTTGGACGAGCGCTTTGATGACGTAGCCCTGCCCTACTTTTTTGCTCTGCTAACACCACAAACAGTACTAATAACATCAGTACACTTGCTAAGGCATTCGCTGCGCCTAAATCACCATAACCAAGCCAAGTATCATAAATAGCAGTGGTAAGGGTATTAACCGAGAAATATTGCACGGTAGCAAAATCAGCTAAGGTCTCCATCAACACCAAGCTCGCTGCAACCGCAATAGCAGGCCTTGCCAAAGGTAACGCAATTTTAAAGAAACTTTGTTTAGCGGTTAAGCCAAGTAATCTACTTGCTCGAATTAGGTTTTGATCTTGCTGTTCAAAAGCGCCACGAGTCAGCATGTAAATATAGGGGAATAACACTAACGCCAACATTAAAGCAGCGCCAGGTAAGGTACGAATATCAAAAAACCAGTAATCACTTGGCGATTGCCAATCAAACCAAGCTCTAAGGCTTCGCTGGACCGGGCCGGCGTAATCAAATAAATCAGTGTAGAGATAAGCCACTAAATAAGCGGGCATTGCTAGAGGTAGCAGTAATAACCAGCGTAATTGCTTTTTGAAAACGATATTCGTTTGGGTAATGATAGCGGCGCTAAACACGCCAAATATTAATGCTAACAACACCACCCAAAAGGCGAGTAATAAAGTATTTTCAAGGTAACTTGGTAGCACTGTTTGCCATAAATGAGCAAACAGCTGCGTAGAAGCACTTACGCCACCGACTAGCATAACCAGCACAGGTACCATAAGTACCAGTGCGATTAAGTAACTAGATAACTTCCATGTTTTACTGTTATTCAGTGCTATCACAAATCAAACTGTGCTTGATCTAATAACTTTAATGCTACTTTACGATTTTTAGCAATATCTTCTAGCGGTAAAGTATCGGCTTTATAACTTCCCCATGAAGCAACGAGTGTAGATACTTCAACACCTGCTCTAACTGGGTATTCCATATTCGTTTCTGCGTATAACTGTTGCGCAGGCTCAGACACTAAAAACTCCATTAACGCTTGGGCGTTTTTTGCATTAGGGGCATATTTAGCCATGGCAACACCTGAAATATTAATATGAGCACCACGATTTTTTTGGTTCGGGAAGTTTATGTAAACTTCATCAGCCCAAACTTTCTGTTTTTCATCTTTTAGCATTTTACCGAAATAGTAACTATTCCCTAGAGAAACGTCACATAACTTCTGGTGAATAGCTTGCACTTGACCACGGTCACTGCCCTGCGGCTTACGTGCTAAATTATTTTTAACTTTCTTCAGCCAATCTAAAGTATAAGCTTCACCGTGTTCACTGATCATTGAAGCAACTAACGCTACGGTATAAGGATGTTTTCCGCTACGAGTACAAACACGCCCTTTATATTTCTCATCAGCTAAATCCTCATAGTTTAAATCGATTTTTCCTAAACGTTTCGCTGAATAGATATTACGAACTCGGGTAGTTAACGCAAACCAAGTATTATCTTTTGCTTGATATTGCTTAGGGATCGCGTTACTTAAAATAGAAGAATTAACCGGTTGAACTAAGTCTTTATCACGTAATTCAATCAAACGGCTTATATCGGTAGTTAATAAAATATCTGCAGGACTATATTTACCTTCACGGTCTAAACGTTCAGCCATGCCTTTTTTAGCGAAAACCACATTAACTTTAATGCCTGTTTGCTCAGTAAACTTATCAAACAAAGGTGCAACAAGAAAAGGCTGTCGGTAAGAGTAAACGTTAACTTCGTCGTTAGCATTTGCGGTAAAACTAGCAGTGAAACTAGCGGTAAAAAATAATGCAAAAAATGAACTAATAAACAATTTCTTCAACATAAACAGTGTCTCGATAAAATAGTGTGAGCGAATTGTACAAGCACAGCAATAGCTGTCAAGGTATTTGAGAATAACTCTCATTAAGACTTGTGACAGATAATGACTTTTAACTTAAACCTACAGTACCACTTATCAATAACCAACAAGCAAAAAATAGTTTAAGTTTCGTCGCCGATAAATGTGTGACTAGCGTTTTAGCAAAAATCCCCCCCAATACAGCCCCTGGTCCGGCAAACAAAACAACTTGCCAATAAATATCGCTATTAACTTGTGTGATTGCAGCCCAAACACTTATCGCTGAAACTATTACAGCGGCTCCTACTGCCATGCTTATATCAAAGTGACGTAACAGCAGGTAAATAACTAATAACTCTCCAACACCAACACTTAACCAAGCGGTAACAGCACCACCAAAAAAACCAATAAGTACCAAAGCAATGTAATCAACATAATATAGCTGGCTACGCTCCCGCTGAGGTTGCAGCAAATAAATAGTCAATATGATGAAGAGTCCAAGCAGTAAGGAAAATCCGCTAAAACTGATGTGTAAAGAAGCGGGGGGAGCCACCTGGTAGAAGAATACCGTATTGAGACCGATTATCGACGCGACAGAGGCAACACAAATAATACGTTTAAATCCTTGCCATAAGCGTAAATCTGTTTTTTCAGTTTTATAATGATGCCACCAGGTAACGGCCCCCGCTGACATACCAAAACATTGGATAGCAAAGCTTGTAGCAACCGACTGTTGCTCAGTAAAGTTAAGCTGAGTGAACATCGGAATAAACACCACACCGCCGCCAGCTCCGGTAGAGTTAGCAAAAATGGCGCCTAAGCTACCTAAAAAAGTAAAAAGAATATAATCAGTGAGTTCAATAAACGTATGGTTAGAGTTTAAAAGTAAGCCTATCCACAATACTAGAAATAGCACAATAAACTTAGGGTTTGATAACCGCATAAATGCTTCTTTAGCCATAAGTATATACTCTATAGCCTAGCTAAGTGGTAACCGTCGTTTTATTCATAATAAAAGCGATTGCTTCCTCTGATAAACACGCTTTAGAAATATAACTCTTACTCGCAATATCTTTACCCATTGCTGTTTTACCTAAGCTAAAGTAAATCACAATACCTAAAGCTGTTTCTTTAATTGTAGTGACCTCAGTCCATAAAATTCGGTTATTGATATGAAATGATTCTGTGAGTATTCCTCTTTCATCAATCGTTAGTTTTACCTCACTGTTAGAGGCTTTACTGAGCATCTGCCTAATCACCCACCAAGGTTTATGATAATAAACACTAACAGTTTCAAGAATACCTAAGGCAATAACAAACCAAGCTGCATAGGGGTTAACGGGGGTAGCAAACAAAATAATCAAACCAAACACAGTTAAAATATTCGCTTTAAAGTAGGTTTTCTTATCATGTTTTAACGTACTAGATTCCCCATAACATTCTGTATAATGGGCTTTATCTAAAGTAAATCTGGTGGTAAATGAGCTTGATTGAGACGTTGGGGATTGGGTCATTGTAGATTCAGGCACAAGCGTGCATTAACAAATAAAATTATTGATAGTTTATCAGAAGACATGCTAAAACGAGTAATTAATTGTATCCGTATTAACAAACAACCGATTCGTACTCTGTTTTGGCTAAAAGCAGTAACTATTATTGAGTTAACTGTATTTAATCATGGTTAAGCACATATTAAGATGATCAATAAAGGCACATAGTTGCTGGAAATCTTTCGTCTCTATTTTCTGCTTTGATTCAAATAATTGCAAACACATCAAACCTATCGCTTTATCCCCTATTTTCACTGGTACAAAAGCGATAGCGCCCTCTCCTATCACCTCACTTAGCTCTAGGGTGATTAAATCTCGCCAGCGAGTTTCTTGGTGGTTATTGATCAATGCTGCAGTATCTGTACTAAGTACTTTAGCAATAACATTGTCACTATGTTTTATGTCAATAACAATTTTTATAGCTTCCTCTTGAGCATTTTTATCAAATACCAACCTTGACTTAACTCTCACCCGATCATCGACTAACATTAAAAAAGCGCTACGGTCAAAAGTAAATACATTGGCAATATTTACCAAGGCTAACTTCAAGTATTCATTAAAATCCTTACTGCTTTGCATCAACTTAGTAAGTCTCATAAAACCATCCAATAAGGCCTTATCTCTACTCACCGTTTCTTTATTACTAAATGACTCCCCTAAAGATTTAAAATCTTCTGCTTTAGGTAAACACTTAATACGCTCTATTAATATTTCAGCACCATAAGAAGAGAGTAATTTTTGAGCCAACTCACGGGTATGGTTAATCCTAGCCGTTAACTGCTTCACAGAAACACCTACAATTTTGGCTATATCTTCAAGTAAGCGATAATAGTCATCTTCACAACCTTCAGGGGTCGCAATAATTGCACTGAGTTTGTCGGCATAATAAATAACTTTGACTTCATTAGTACGTGTGGTGGGTTGATCCAGAGCCTTAAGTAATAAATCACTCAAGTTCCAAGTGCCCGCCAAGCCCTTGCTTAATTCATTAAAATTTGTACCCAGTTCTTGCTGGCAATATTGGTCAAAATCCCGTGTAGATTCAGCCTCATAATTTGCTAGCTTTTTAGCTACATCACCACCACTACTCCAAAAAGCGGTTTCTCCTATTCTATATAACATAGCCGCGAGGTAAACTTCCTCTTGTACTTCTTCACTATATTTAGGCACCATCATCTTAGCCAGCATGCCAGCATAGAATGAGTTAGCCATTAACTGAGTCAAATGTTCATAAACATTAATATCAAGCGTGTTAGAAGCTAATAAACTGGAGACTAACTTAGACGTTAAACAAATATTTTTAACCGTTTTAATACCAAGTACTACGGTAGCTCTAGAAACAGTGGTTACTTTATTGATACTAATGTGCTGAATATTATTAGCGACTTTAAGTAAGCATGAGGACAGACCTTGATCATGCAAGATCGTTTCACTTAACTTGGGTAACGATGACTTATCATCGTTAGAAAATTTATCTAACATTTTAGCTGTTGAAGTAATAGCGGGTAACTCGCTATTAGCGATAAGATCAATCCATTGCTCTGTGGTTCGTAAACCTTTATTACTCATGACAATTTCTCAATGATTATCTTTAGTAAAGTATAGCTAACATAATGCACTCAATAAGCAGTTATGTCTAAATTTTAGCAAAAGAAATACCTACAGCTCTATGCCTATTAATAGCTATAACACTTATTAGGTGATGTTATTTAAGCCCTTATCCAATTGATTTACGCCCTATAAAGCCCTGCTCTTACGATCGAAAATAATATATAGCTAAACAAAGAGAACTATTAACAAACAGCATTAACAATTGACAGCGCTGTCATTTTTTAATAATGTAAGGGGATATCTATACTAGTGTAAAGTTTATCGCTTGAAAGAAATATAAGCGTACCGTGATGCTTTATTAATTTAATTTTCCTAAGGAAAAAACATGCAAGTTATTATTTTTGATGATGCACAGCAAGTTGCCGAAAGTGCAGCAGAATGGGTTGCAGAATTAGTCAATAAGAAATCAAACCCTGTTTTAGGTTTGGCAACAGGCAGTACGCCTATTAGTCTTTATAAAGAGTTGGTTAATAAGCACAAAGCAGGCGAGCTTAGTTTCAGTAATACCACTAGCTTTAATTTAGATGAATATTTAGGTATTGATGAAAAAAATGAACAAAGTTACCGTCACTTCATGAATGTAAACTTGTTCAATCATGTTGATATTGATAAATCTAAGACTTTCGTACCTACCTGTAACCAAGGTGAAAACCCAAGAGAACAAGGTTTAGCGTACGAAGATAAAATTGCTCAAGCCGGCGGTGTCGATTTACAAATTTTAGGCATTGGTGCCAATGGCCATATTGGTTTTAATGAGCCGACTTCAAGCTTAGCTTCTCGTACTCGAATTAAAACGCTTACTCAGCAAACCCTTGACGATAATAGTCGTTTATTTGCTGCTGATGAGTTTCAACCAACACTAGCGATGACCATGGGTATTGCTACTATTCTAGATGCTAGATATGTGTTACTGATGGCAACAGGTAAAAACAAAGCAAAAGCAGTAAAAGATATGGTTACCGGTGCGTTATCAGCAGTATGCCCAGCATCATCTTTACAGCTTCACGAAAATGCCATTATATTACTTGATAAAGAAGCGGCAAGTGAGTTGGAAGACCAAGAATATTACCTTTGGGCTGACCAACAAAATTGTAAAATAAATCAAGATTTTGGTCTTTACCATAATTACTAAAAAATAATGGCTAAATCATAACTAGTGAAATAAAACTATCAATGTAAAAGCATTCACTTGTATACATGTTAGGAAAGGTAGCTATTAATTAGATACAAAAAAGGCACAAGTTAATAGATTAACTTGTGCCTTTTTTCTTATTTTCTTATTTTCTTATTTTCAAAAATACGGCTATTACTCTGCCATTTTCAATAATTCAGGTAAAAAATTCTCACTCTCTTTCGCCAATTCACATTGCTGCTGTAAGATATCTTGGAGAATCTCTTTCGTTGTTAACGGGTTTGCTAATACCACTCTAAAGACAATAACTTTTTCACCACCATATCGACTTACTTCTATGCGAGTACGTGAAACAAAAGAGCGACCATCTTCACGTTGTCTCTTTTGAATAAACTTAGTCAACTTACCGAGTAGTAAATTCACCGAGATATTGGCTTCATTATCATTTTTTCCTAATAACGTTTGCACTGATTTAGGCGCATAACGATACGTTAATAGACACAATTCAGGTCGGGTTATTAACTCAAAGTCTTCATGTTGATTAATCAGGCCTGCAAAGTACTCTGCCTTTTCAATGGCCTGATTAATCAGCATTTCATAACCTGGTCGGCTAATGATATGCAAACTTGCATACACCAACATAGCCATACCAGGGCGAGAGCCTTCTAGGGTGTGACTACCTAAATCTTTCGAGCCTTTACGTAATATATATTCCGCATGATGCTCAATCGCACTCACAGAGGCAGGGTCTTTAAAAATAACTAAACCAGCCCCCATAGGCACATACATTTGTTTATGTGCGTCTATGGTCACTGAGTCGGCTTGCTCGATACCTTTAAGCAAAGCACGGTATTTATTGGATAATAATGTTGCTCCCCCCCAAGCAGCATCAACATGAAAATGACACTCATTTTGCTGAGCGATCACTGCCATTTTATCAAGGGGATCTATATTACCCGTTTCTGTGGTGCCGGCCACGCCAACAATTGCGAGTACTTTGACATTTTGTGCAGCTAATTGCTGACATTTTTCAGCCAGCTTTTGACAATCTATTTTGTTATGTTCATCGGTAGGAATAGCAATAACATTTTCTTGTCCTATACCGAGAATATCTGCCGATTTTTTCAATGAATAATGACCACGGTCAGACACTAAAATAGCTAAATCTTGGTAGCCATAGTGTTTCATAGCACGGTGTAAGCCTTCTCTAGCTACGCCTCTAAAATCACCATCAGCTTTAAGTAGCTTATTTCGAGCGACCCATAACGCAGTGATGTTAGCCACAGTACCACCAGAACAAAAAGCACCAAGTGAATGCTGAGCACTATGCATCCAACTTTGATAAAAATCATCATTCTGTTGATATACTAAATTATGCATCATACCTAAAACTTGACGCTCTAATGGCGTGAAAGCTTTTGACGTTTCAACTTTAACTAAGTTTTGATTTAAACCAACCATCAATTTAGACAGCGGTAAAATAAAGGATGGTAGCGCTGAGGTCATATGACCTATAAAGCTGGGGCTTGAAGTATGTACCGATTGCGCGACCAATTTATCAAGCAAGTGATGCATATGATCTGAGACAAATTCAGGCTGCTCTGGGATATGAGGATTAATAAAATCTTGCTCAATATCAGTTAAAGCATTTTTACTGGCAACAATATGGTTGTTCAAAAAACCAACCAAGTTTTGTGACATTTCGGCTTCAAGACGTCCCAAAGTAGAATCAGGGGCTTCAGCTATGGTAAAAATTCGATGTAAAGACTCTTGCGTTGCATCTGCAATGCGCTTAGTTGCTCTCATAGTTATTCACTTTTACGGCCTGTGCTTTAGATTATAGAAGTTTTCTTTACAACTTTTACTTAAGAGTTTTATAAAAAAAAACAGCAAGCTTTACGTTATTATGGTTCGCACTTTAATAAAAAACTGAGCAAAAGTCTCCTATTTTTAGTATTTTCGTCGCATTTGAGTATAATAGCGACAAACTAATTCACGTCAAATTAACATGGATATTGTTTACTACTTATGAACAAGACTCTCAATAAAAACAGCATGGGCATTTTCTACAAGATAATAACCATTCCACTCTTAACGTTATCAACGCAATGTTTTGCCGATGATTATTATATCGGTATGGATTATTTGACCACTGATATTGAATTGTCTAGTGAAAACGCCAAACCAAGTGCAATAGCGTTACGTGCCGGTGTTAGTAACAATAACATGGCTTTTGAAGCACAGTACTTGAGAGGTAATGACGATGATATTTACCGCATGACGTTCGATTTAGAACAAAGCGTTGCGCTTTATTTTGTTATGCAATCAGACATTCGAGATGGTTTTGGTATGGATGTCTCTGTCGGTTATGCCATGACCGACATGACAGTGTCAGGCCCAGAAGAAACTTATAACGGCGAAGACCATTATAATGGCTTTTCATGGGGAGTATCGATGCACCAAAAAATCCCTTATTTTGAACAAGCTAGCATTAGATTGGGTTATCAATCACTTTACAAAGACAGCGATATTGAAATAACGAATATTTCCCTTGGTTTCACCTATAACTTTTAAGCAATATTTTTAAGACATACTTTCAAATTTTTACTTAAAAACACTTTATATTGGCAACTCTTATGAATTCATTACCTAATCTCTCGAAAATAACACTCCTAGGCTTAGCGATAACGAGCAGCTTTCTTACTGGCTGTGATTCTGATAATAACTCTGAGGAGTTAGCTAGAGCCGTTGAATTAGAAAAGTTGCGTGCTAATGGCACCATAATAGAAGAATTTGAAATAACAAATGGGCAAATGCGTTTAGAAGCAGGCGAAACCCATCAACTCATAGCGATAGGACTTGATAGCAAGGGGGACACAAGAGACGTAACAGCAGAATTAACCGCTTGGTCTTCAAGCGATACATCCATTGCCACAGTTAATAGTAATGGACTAGTCACTGGTGTACAAAATTCAGATGTTGATCAAGGCAAAGTGACAATTACAGGTACAACAATCAATGATATTTCGGGTGAAGGTGAAATGTCTATAAGTGATGTTGGCGTTAGCTCAATCACCTTAAAGCAAACTTCCCCTAAAACAGGACATATTCATACCTGTATTGATGCGAGCATTAGCGGCGATGTTCGTTATGAAGATGATTATCTTTCTCTCAATACAATAAAAGATATGACTTTTACCCTTGATGATCAAACCACTGCAGCTATTGATAAAAATGGTGTGTTATATACATCAGCTGAGGGCATAGAAAATACCACGATTACCTCATCAATAGGTGCTATTAACGCACAATTAACTGTTACGGCCGATCCTAAAGATTTAGATACCATTAATATTTTGCTGGCAGATGAGATCACAACGACCATTACATTAAATATGGGTGATCGCGTCAAGGTCAATGCTCAAGCAAAACTTATTGAAACCGTATCAACTGAAGTTTTTGATATAGACCCAAGTATCGAATGGCAACAACAAGATACTGGTTTAACAGGTCTCACCAATACTGGCGTAAATAAAGGCACAATATTAGCACTTAAACCAGGAATTACTCAGCTATTAGGTGTTTGTGGTGGTAAAGATACCAAAGTAATATTAACGGTGGAAGGTGATGCTAAGCTTACCGGTACACAAATTAATGAGGGTGAAGAGACCATTACACTCAAACCATTAGCGTCAACTGAGTTAACCTTAACAGCAAATTATGATGCTGCACCTACCAATGTTAACGTATCGGAGTTTGCTAACTGGGAGGTTATTGGTAACGATATAGTCACACTTGAATTAATATCATCAGGTCTTAGTAGTGCACACTATAAAATAACCAGTACTTCAGCCAGTGAAGGCTCTATTGTATTATCGGTAAACTATGATGGTATTGTAAATATCGTAAAAATCAACATAGAAAAATAAGTTACCACTAACCTCAATGTAGTAGAGTTAATAATTTGAGGAAATAAGGGATGCCACTGCGCATCCCTTATTTCATTAAAAGATCATAGCACTAAAAATCATTCAAGTTAGTTACCTAAATTTTTCGTTTTTCTCATAGACCCTTTACCGTAGTTTTCAACATCAGCCTTTCACTTATGCTTGATAACCTAAGCTCGCCAGCTTTTCTCGAATAGCTTGGTATCTTTGCTGCTCACATGAACCAAAACCTGGTATTTGTCTGACTTTGTTTCGACCAAACAAAGGCACTGTCATGCCTGCAAAAAAACGACAATAACTTTCTAGCGATAGCGGTTGATTTATTTTACCTGACAGTCGCTCAGCTAAATCGCTCATGCCCTGCTTTAAACTATCGTCACTTGGCCAAGGCACATTAACTTGAGAGTGCTGCAAGTGTGCAACTTGTCCACGACAAACACTACAGTGGCCACATTGCTGCGAGGTGTTAGGGTTATCAAAACTATTGTCGTCAAAGTATCGCGATAAATTAGCACTTAAACAGCTATCTAATTGAAAAAATCGCACGAGTGAAGCGATACGCTTTATTTCTTTTTCTTCTTTATCAATAAAATAATCAAAGAGCGACTGACTTAACCTAGGGTCAGCAAGTTCATGAAGGTTAACATTAAAAACTTCAGTCATGCCCTTAGTTTCCAGCACAATTAATTGTTGCTCTTCTAGGTATTCAAGCGCAGCAATAACGCGATTACGTTCAATACTTTTATCTTGCAAAAGTGTATCGAAATTTAAACTGCCCCATACTTTCTTAAAGTCTGTCGCATTGAATATGCGCTGTAGAAAATCCTGACGTTGATCATTAAAACTATTAAGAATTTCACCTTTGGGTTTTAACAACTTAATTTTGAAATCAGCAAAATAGGCATAAAGAGGCTCAATAACACCACATAGTTCTAACTGTACTAATAAGGTTTTTAAAGGTAATTGCTTAATATTGGCGGCATTAGACAATTGCAGTATTTGTAACTCCCACTTGCCTTTCTCTTGGCCATCATATCCGCCAGGATAAGCACTGGTCATCGTATCTTTCTTAATAGAGTTAATCACCATTTCAATACCTGTTAATTCTGGGGTATCACCATAAACAAAGTTTTCAACCGTATTAAGACCATCAAGGTTTGCTAAGGTAAAACAGTAAGAAGGCATGCCATCTCGCCCTGCTCTACCTATTTCTTGACTATAGTTTTCAATAGATTTAGGTAAGTCGTAATGAATAACAAAACGTATATCACTTTTATCTATGCCCATACCAAAAGCAATCGTTGCAACAATAACTTGGATTTTACCTGTCATAAAGTCCTGCTGAATTTGACTGCGGGTATCACTGTCAAAACCGGCATGATAAGCACAAGCATTGATACCTTGCTGCTGCATATTTTGCGCAACCTTTTCTGCCGTGTGTTGCAAAGTCACATAAACGATTCCCGAACCTTGTTGCTGATGAATAGTTTGCGCTAACAAAGCATTTTTTTGAGATTCAACAACAGGTACCACACTTAAATCGAGATTAGCGCGATAGAAACCAGTTTGTACAATATGCTGTGCTTGAATGTGAAATTTCGCCGCCATGTCCATTTTAACTTTTCGGGTAGCCGTGGCAGTAAGTAATAGTACTAAAGGAATGTTTAACGCTTGGCAGTAACTAGGTAGCTTCAAATAGTCTGGTCTAAAGTTATGGCCCCATTCAGAAATACAGTGTGCCTCATCAACCACTAACATAGACACAGGTACCGATTGAATAAACTGTCTGAACCTTTCGTTTTTAAATCGCTCAACCGACACCATCAATATTTTAATTTCGCCACTGCGCACGCCTGCCATTACAGTTTGTGCTTCATCGCCTTTTAAAGTTGAGTCGATACTTGCTGCCTTAATACCTTTACTTGCAAGAAAAGCTAATTGATCTTTCATCAAGGCTAACAACGGCGATACAACTAAAGTGACGTGCGGTAATTGCAACGCGGTTAGTTGATAACAAAGTGACTTACCTGAACCGGTTGGAAAAATAGATAAACTCGACTGACCATTAAGTAATTGGGTGATTGTTTGCTCTTGTCCTTGGCGGAAACCATCAAAACCAAAAGTTTGCTTGAGTAAGCTTGCTAATTGAGAGTTTTGAGCAATAGCTCGAGGATTTTTATCGAAAGGTTGGGAGGTTGTCATGAGTATTTCACATTAATAATGAACAAGTATTTATCTGCATATCATACCTTGCCTAAAGGAAAAATACTTAGCTTCCCCTCAATTTAGGTTTTTATGTCGATTCAAAGGCAAATAATGTCAGTTCGAAGAAAGTACACCGACAAGCCTCTGCTAATTCGCTAAATTTAGCCCATCAACACACAAGTGTCGTAAGAAAAAACCACAAGATAAAGGAAGACATTATGATCCAAACAATCGCAAAAATAGCAGGTACTATCATTTGTATGATATCGATATTAACTTACGCTTTTGGTGCCAATATAGTGCCAATGAATACCCTGTTCATCGGTTATTTTTTAGTTAATATCGCTTTATTAACGATACAAGTTTCATTACATGGCTTCAGTAGTTTCAATAACTCAAAGGAGTGGAACTCATGAGCAAGTTAACACTGACAATGAAAAGCGTATTTGCAGCTCTTACCATGGTAAGCAGCATAAATGCACAAGCCATAGATTTACGTATAGACAATGTGCGCCTGTATCAAGCAGAACAAAGCACTTTTGGCCAACCAAGTACCTTGTATATTGACGAAGGTAAGATTATTGAAGTAGCTAGCATAAAAACAAAAATAAAATCAGCCGACGCTGTTGTTGATGCTAAAAACAGTTTCGCCCTGCCTGGGTTAATTGATTTACATGTGCATTTAGGAGCATCTGGCAGTAATTACGGAAAAGAGTTTCAATATTTACCCGTAGACGCGCATTTTAATTCAAATCTTTATCTAGGCGTGACCAGTATTGTCGACTTGTTTTCATTTGATAATACTCTCAACGAGGCAAAAAATTTAGCTAGTCAAAAGACCTCACCAAACCTATTTTATGCAGGTGTATTATTTACCAATCCGGGCGGTCATGGTACACAATTTGGTGGCAGCGCACTGGAAGTAACCAGTGATGAGGCTATAGAAGGCTTATGGCAACAACATATGGCGCGAAAGCCTCATCTAACCAAAGCGGTTATTGAAACCTTTGGCGGCCATGGGGATTCATTAACCGATAGTCAATTAGCAGAGATTGGTAAACGCTCAAAAGCAGCGGGACTACCTTATTTTGTCCACGTATCTACCCTAGCTGATGGTAAAAGAGCAATTAAAGCAGGTGCGACAGCGTTAGCTCACGGTATAAATACTGAGGCGGTCGATGATGAATTTATCGCGCTTATGGTTAAACATGATGTCGCTTACATACCTACGTTAGCGGTATATCAAAATCACAGCGCAGAGCATGAACACCAAGAAATTAGTCGTAACACAACCTTGTTAGCGACAGTACCAGATAAATTACAGCACTGCTTATTTGATAAAGTGCCTCAGCCCTCAAAGTGGAAAGATATTGCTTGGCAAAAAAGACAGTTGGCCTACCAAAACCTTAAGCTTATTGCTCAAGCGGGTATTACCGTTGGCACTGGCTCAGATGCTGGTAACCCTTATACTCTACATGGCAGCGGTCTGCATAATGAATTACAAGCGTTAACTCAATCCGGGTTAACAAATGCTCAAGTGATTAATGCGGCAACTATAGATGCGGCAAAAATAATTAATGCACCAGAGCTAGGCCAATTGAAAAAGGGATTTCAAGCAAGTTTTATTTTATTAGCGAATAACCCACTCAACGACATCAGCCAAATAAGCAATATCCAAGCGGTGTATAAGTCAGGTAAAAAAGTCGATAGAGAAAATCTGGTTACTCTGAACAAAAAGATAACCATGCTTGGTGAAAAGTGTAACTCCGCGACAGCTATTGCTAGCTCTGCTAAAAAAAACATTGATAATTTTAAAGATGAAATTAAATGGCAAGCGATCAGCGATACCATGATGGGTGGAAAATCGACATCAACATTAGCCCAGCAAGGTAATATACTGTCAGTAGATACCCTTTTAGGTAAACCTGGTGGTTTTGGTGCATGGGCAGGTATGCAAGTTATGTTTGATTCGCCTGTTGATGCCTCTCAATTTAAAGGGGTTAAAATAACCTACCAAGGCTCTAACGTTCCGTTTGGAATTTCTGTTTATCATAGTGAGATACAAGACTGGGATCATTTTTCCACCACCCTACAACCAAGTGATACTTGGACAACTGTAGAAGTCCCCTTTGCTCAGTTAAAACAATTTGGCTTTGGCAGTCAGAAAGACTGGTCAGCAAAGAGCTTAGTTGGTTTGAGTTTAGTATGGCGCACTATGCCGGAGCAACAATTAGCTAGTAATAAAAACACCTTAAAAATAAGTAACATAAGCTATTTTTAATTTGTTAAGCTAATAATTGTTTTTAAGTGTAGGCAAAGGTATCTAAATTAATTTTGTAGATATCTTTATCATTTCTTACTCAGTTTTTATCAATAACGATTTATCATTAAATAAAATAGAGCACTTCATGTTACGTCACCCTTTTTTTAAATACAGTTTTTTTATCTTACTCCTTGTTGACCTTATGTTTACTGCTGGATTAATATTTTTTGGTGTTGCATCTATTTCACTTAATTCGTTACTCGCCACTAGCATATGGTTTGTTAGTTTTTATTGGCTGCCGGTTTGGTTTGCTGCTTATATAATACTAACACTTCGTAATAGAGGATTTGAAAATACTATTGTTGAATGGATTATTACCGTTTGTTTTATGACTCTTGGGTTAAGCGCAACAGACCAGTTACTCGGGTTGGCTTTTCAAAGTAATAATAGCATGGGAGCTTTTGTTTTCTGGGGAGGTATTTCCTGGGGTACACCTATCTATTTTATTACTCGGTTTATTGAAAGCAGAGGGAAAATATCACAAGAACAACAAGCGAGAAAACAGGCACAACTTCAAACGTTAAGGTATCAATTAAATCCTCATTTCATGTTCAATAGCTTAAATACTATTTCAGCTTACATACATTCTAACCCTGATTTAGCTGATGAAGTTCTACATGAATTGGCAGATATCCTTCGTTACTCCTTAGATACAGGCGAACAAAACAGTGTCTCTTTACAACAAGAAATAGCAATAATGGACAAATACTTAAATATTGAAAAGGCGCGCTTTGGGGACCGACTTAACGTTAAATTTGATATTCCAACACCATTACTCAATACACAAGTACCGCCACTTATTTTACAACCCATTATTGAAAATGCTATTAAACATAATGCTAAACAAACAGCGCTGACAATCAGCATTAAGATAAAAAAAATAGAAAAAACTTTAGTGATATCAATCAGTGATAATGGCTCAGGTTTCAGTGATGAGGTTCTAGCAAAAGGCTATGGCCTAGGTATTGGTATGAAGAACTTACAACAGCGAATGTTACAACTGCCAAAAGGAAAGGTTATGTTATCAAATGGTACTGGTGAAAACTCTGGCGCAACAATTATTATGGAGTTCGCCGTATGAGTGATAATGACATGGCATTATTACCGACAAAAATTCGCGTCATATTTGCTGATGATGAAAAACCTGCCCGAGATAAACTTGCTCATCAATTAAGTCTTATAACTGACATTGAAGTGGTTGGTTATGCCACAACAGGCAAAGAGGCAGTAGCGTTAATTAATTTGGAAGAGCCAGACTTAGTTTTATTAGATATTCAAATGCCTGAAATTAGCGGTATGGAACTATTAAGCTTACTTAATTACAAACCGCTGATCATTTTTACCACTGCTTATGATCAATATGCCATTCAAGCATTTGAACAATCCTCTACTGATTATTTATTAAAACCTTTCCCGCTGGGTCGGTTAAAAGATGCCATAGATAAAGCCAAGAATCAGCTATTAAGTACTTTACAAGTCGAGAAGCAACTATTAACTAAGCAAAATAAAAGTTCTGACAATACTGACGTTAAATCGACAAGGAACTTACAGCGTTTAGTGAGTAAACAGGGAGAACGTATGATAATACTTAAACCCGCTGACATCCTTTTCATTAAATCCGCTCAAGGAAATTGCTTAGCTTGGGACGGTGAGTCAAACCATTATTTGTCAGAAAAGCTTGATGACTTAGAGCAAGGCTTGTCGCAATCGGCGTTTGTTCGTATTCATCGTAGTTATTTAATTAATATCGATAAAGTAAAGGAAATACAGCGCTGGTTTAATGGTAAGTTGATGGTAATAATGAATGATCAAGCTAAAACAGAGCTTAGCACCAGTCGTGCTGGTGCTGATAAGTTAAAGCAACTATTGGGTATATAACAACTTAAGTACCACAAAAAGTATGGTAGTTTTCATCTCCATCATTAGGAGCATCTTGGTAGCCTTCAGTATTAGCGAGTTGAGTATAAGGCTGCTTTAACACCGCCAAAAAATCATCTAAGTCTGATAAGTCGCCCTTTTCTTGATAAGCAGTTTGGCTTGAAGCTAATATCGCTTCAACATGATGATTTCTTGGAATAACTAATGGGTTGTTTTTACGCATTAATTGAAAAGCACCATCTTTATCTGCCGATATACGTTGCTGCCATTGTTCAAACCAACTGCCAAGATTTGCTTTAAGCTCATGATGGTTTTCATCATCTATAGCGGCATTAGTCAGTTTTACAAACGTTTGAGTATAATCGAGCTTTTCAGCTTCAAGTAATTCAATCAGATCGGTTATAAGGTCATCATCATGTTCAATCAACACCTCAATACCAATTTTATTGGCCATCATGATGAAGTAACTTCGCATTAAGTTTTGATGAAACTTAGCTAATAATGGCTCTATTTTTTCAATGGCTTGCTCTTGGTCATCACTAAGTAATGGCAATAGAGTCTCTGCTAAACGCGTCATATTCCACTGCATAATGGTCATTTGTTCGCCATAAGCATATCGAGCATTTTTATCTATAGAGCTAAAAACGGTATCTCTATGATAGTCATTCATCATGGCACATGGACCAAAATCAATCGTTTCACCTGATATAGCAGTATTATCCGTATTCATCACACCATGAATAAAGCCAACACGTAGCCAAGCTAGTACTAACGGAATTTGTTTTGCTAATACCGCGTCAAAAAATGATAGCACTTGTGAGCTGCGATCCTGTTCGTTAGCATCACCATCAATAATTGCTACCTCGGGAAAATGTCGCTGACAAGAGAAATCTACAAGCGCTTTCATCGACTGATAGTCTTTTCTCGCCGCAAAATATTGAAAGGTACCAACACGAATATGACTCGATGCTACCCGAGTGACTACTGCGCCTGGGTAAGGTCGTTCTCGATACACAGACTCACCTGTCGCCACTACCGACAAACAACGCGTTGTAGGTACACCTAAGGCGTACATAGCCTCACTCATGATAAATTCACGCAGTGCTGGACCTAACGCACATCTGCCATCACCACTTCGAGAGAAGTGACTAGTGCCAGAGCCTTTTAACTGAATATCTTTTACTTGCCCTGCATTATCAATTATCTCACCAAGTAAATGAGCGCGACCATCACCCAGCTGCGGATTAAAATGACCAAATTGATGACCAGAGTAGGCTTGGGACAGCGGCTGACTGCCTTCAAGTAATTTATTACCGGAGAAATATTGCGCTAATAATTCACTGTCTTTCTGAGGTGAAAAATTAATGGCTAAGCTATTAGCAAGCTTTTCATTCCACAGTAATAAAACTGGTTCACCTACGGGGGTAGGAATTCCTTGTTGGTAAAAAGATTCGCCCAACTGATGATAATGATTGCTAAGTTTCAAAGAACAGACTCCATTAATAAAATTGTTTTTCTATACGATGACAAAAACCGACTAAATTATCATAGTTTTTAGCTTTATCATTTAATTTGTTAGGACATTGTGCAGTGATAAACTGACACAAAAATGCATATGCAGTCGCATCAAACGTGCAAGGGCTAGCCCCAAAAAAGTAATCTTGTTCACCTAGTATATCAGCTAAGGCTTTAAAGCTTTGATCGGCGATTTCAGTTACTTCATCATAACTATGCCTGCCCATACCTTGAGCATATAAACTCTTTTTCACTGTGCGACGATATAATGAAGGAACAATAACTCTTAGCCAAATAGGCATCTTACTAAAAAAGGCTGTATTTACTATTGGCCATGTCTCTTCTAGATTCCATCGACAATATAATAAACACCAATAAAGGTTTTCATCTAGTGATTTGGTCATCAGGTATGCATGTGCTGTTTGTTCTTCACTCAAGTGAGTATCTAGTTTTAATTCATGCTTTTTCGTCAAATAGTCGATAATTACTTGAGAGTCAGAAATCAAGGTTGTTTGATTGTCAACTTCAATAGATATGTACGGTAGTTTGCCTTTTGGTGCTTTTTTCATGTTTCTCATGCCTGAAATATTCTTATATTCAAGTCCTGATAATTTGAGAAAAACATCGGTTTTCACCACAAAAGGACTGGCATCCATAAGACCTAAATTTGGGCCGAAACCGTGTAAATTGATCATTCAGTATCCCTTTTTGATAAAATAAAAAATGTATTTAGCTATATTTCGCAGGCAGCTACGGGCTCAACGATACCTTTCTCTCTAGAAAGATAACATTCATCTAATAAAGAGCAATAACAGATTTCTACCTTTAGATTTCTCCGCGCTTTATTTAGTTTTGACCATAAAGCTTCACTTAATTCACCTTTATAGAGTTTATAAAATTCAATTTTATCTTGTGCAGGTACAACAACACTATTGGTTGACGAAGTAACATAACCTCCGTTAGATAGGTCCGTGCTCTTTTTCGGATGTGTATTCAACTCCTTCAACTCTTCAAAGCAACAATCTCTTAAAAAATCAAAAAAGTTTGGTGAAGATTTATCATTAAATTGATAGGTCACTGTTTTAATAATTGCAGGGCCGACGCCACCATTGGTTAAACTAAAGGTGATCACAGGTTCATTGGTTTTTGCATCCACATTACCGGTACTGTATTGCACTAGGGGTAAAGTCATTGCTTTTACTTGCTTTTCTGCGGCACTCGCTTGTAAATAGGTTGCATAAAAAGACGCGACAGAAATGAGCACAGCACATAGGGCCAGTGTTAAATTAAGTTTTTGTTCAGTAAAGCCTGTTGAAGACATTTGATTCCTTGAAGTCTCTGATTGCACATTACACTATATTAAAAGTGAACAGTTTTATGCCAAATGGATTGTCGATAATATACGTTGTTATCACTTTGTCAGTCAAAGTTTAGGTAATAGTTAACATAAAGTATTTTAAGTACAAAGAAATGTGGCAGGGAGGAAAATAGCTTCGCTTTACAGGTAATAAAACGAAGTATCAATTTAATCAGTATTTATATTTCAGCAGCAACAACCGAAATTTCAACGAGTAAAACTTCTCTCGCCATTTTCGCAGCAACACAAGCTCGAGCTGGAGCAAAACCTTCTGGTACCCAAGCATCCCATACTGCATTCATTTCAGCGAAGTAACTCATATCCTTAACGTAGATAGTCGCTGACAAGATGTGTTCTCTATCACTACCAGCTTGCGTTAAAAGTGCATCTACTTTATCCAGCATGGTTTGTGTTTGCTCAGTAATGTCTTTAGTGGCGTCAGCCGCTACTTGACCACATAGGTAAATAGTACCGTTGTGTTTAACGATTCGACTCATTCTTTGTTTAGTTTCTAATCTTTCAATTGTCATACTGATCTCTTAATTTCATTAGTTAGCTCGACATTCCAGCTCAAGTTTTCCTATTTTACCCAAAAAAAAGCCCTGCGGATCAGCTGGGCTTTAAATAATTTATTTTTTAGCTTATTAAAGCTATTTCGGCTTATTTGATAAACTTACGACGACCAGCTAAACCAACTAACATCAAACCAAATAAAGCAATTGAGCTAGGCTCTGGTACGTCAGTAGGCGTAGTATCATGGCCTACACCTCCAACATTGGCTAAGTTTTCGCCTGAAATGTCAAAAGCATAAAACGAGCTTCTGCCATCAAAGTTTGTTTTTCCCGACGAAGTCCAGTTACCGGTAATCAAGTCACCTGATTGATAATCACTGTTATACTGAGTTAATACTGCCGTATATGAACCAATAGTTAATGTATTAGAAATAATAGCATCCCAAGAACTTCCACCAATACCTGATGACACACTTGAAGCATCATCATCCGAATCTATCAGTTGCCCTGCATTATTAAAAAGTGCTAATTGTGTATCAAAACCACCATCAGCAATTTGCAGACCAGCTGCATTTATTCCGCCTGCAAAACTCCACGTAGTTAGATCTACAAGTGTATTATTTTGTGTAACATCAAAAGTGATGTAGTACCGTGCATCATCATGATCTAAATTACCAGTAAACGATTCCGTAACTAAGGTTGCATTTGCACTTACACTAAACGCTAAAGCTACAGCGCAGCTTAAAATTTTTTTCATTCTTAATAGTTCCTTTATAAATGTGTAATCCATTTGTCGCCATCCGTTAAGCAAAAAACAGGCCGTTAAGAATAAAACAACTACAAATCAATAGGATATGTAGTTAATGAAATTATTAATAGAATAAATAATATACTATGTAAAAAAAACAGACACTTAAAAGAGCGGTCTACTGACGAACTATTTTTTATTTAATTCAATAAATTATAAAGCTATATCCTAATACCCATATAAAAAAACCCCAATGCTTTACAGCATTGGGGTTTTAATAATATTCACTGGTTGTGCTTTAATTGTAAGCGTAGATAGAACATTCAAATTAAAGGCGAAAGTACGGGAGCCTATGACTATAGGTGAGTACTTCCAACGCCGAAGTTGGTTGTTATAACAAGCTTACAAAAAAGCTACTCCCATTCAATTGTCGCAGGTGGCTTGCCACTGATATCGTAAACTACACGTGAAATACCTTCAATTTCGTTAATAATACGGTTAGAAACTAACCCTAAGAAATCGTATGGTAAGTGTGACCAGCGTGCAGTCATGAAATCAATTGTTTCTACACAACGTAAAGATACAACCCAATCGTATTTACGGGCATCACCCATAACGCCTACCGATTTAACGGGTAAGAATACGGTAAATGCTTGGCTAACTTTAGTGTATAAATCATGCTTGTGAAGCTCTTCAATGAAAATAGCATCGGCACGACGTAATAAGTCAGCATATTCTTTTTTCACTTCACCTAAAATACGAACACCTAAACCAGGTCCAGGGAACGGGTGACGATAAAGCATATCGTAAGGTAAACCTAGCTCTAGACCAATTTTACGTACTTCATCTTTAAACAATTCACGTAATGGCTCTACTAAACCTAACTTCATATAATCTGGTAAACCACCAACGTTATGATGAGATTTGATTACATGTGCTTTACCAGTAGCTGAAGCTGCTGATTCAATCACATCAGGGTAAATTGTACCTTGTGCTAACCATTTAGCATTTTCTAATTTGTTAGACTCTTCTTCAAAAACATCAATAAATACATTACCGATAATTTTACGTTTCGCTTCTGGCTCACTTGTCCCGGCTAAACGATCAAGGAAACGTTCCTCTGCATCGATCTTAATGATATTTAAACCGAAATGATCACCAAACATGTCCATAACTTGCTGACCTTCGTCTAAACGAAGTAAACCATTATCAACAAATACACACGTTAGCTTATCGCCAATAGCTCGTTGTAATAACATCGCAACAACCGATGAATCAACACCACCTGAAAGGCCAAGAATAACTTCATCGTCACCTATTTGCTCTTTCATTTTAGCAACAGCATCATCAATGATTGATGCTGAAGTCCATAATTTTTCACACTGACAAATTTCAACAACAAAGTTTTCTAAAATACGTAAACCTTGTTTAGTGTGTGTTACTTCTGGATGGAATTGCACGCCGTAGAAATTCTTTTCTTCGTTCGCCATCGCACCAAATGCACAACTTGGCGTTTGAGCAATAGTTACAAAACCTTCAGGAATAGCAGAAACTTTATCGCCATGACTCATCCAAACGTCAAGTAGCGCATTACCGTTATCACCAATGCTGTCTTCAACGTTGTTAAATAAAGCTGACTTTGCAATTAGCTCAACCGCAGCATAACCAAATTCTTTATGGCTCGAACTTTCAACGCCGCCGCCAAGTTGCTCGGCCATTGTCTGCATACCGTAGCAGATACCTAGTACAGGAACGCCAGCGTTATAAACATATTCAGGTGCGCGAGGAGAGTTAGCTTCTGTTACTGACTCTGGACCACCAGCAAGGATAATACCCGTTGGATTAAAGCCTTTAATTTGCTCTTCAGTTACGTCCCACGACCAAAGTTCACAGTAAACACCAATTTCACGTACGCGACGTGCAATAAGTTGAGTGTACTGAGAACCAAAATCTAATATTAGTATGCGGTGATCATGAATGTTTTTACTCATGGTTGTTTTCCTACCTTTGGCGGCTCGTCATGAACAAACTTTATACTGCATTGTTTTCGTAATTAAACAAATTCATTTATAAACATAAACTCATTTATTTAATCACTCAAACGCTTTGCCTAAAGCTCGTTCATTTAGAGCTGATATATTAAGTAAAAAGCTGAGTATCTCTTTTTAGATATACTCAGCCTATTTGAGTTTTTTTTCTTTTAATCATTAGTTATAAAAACTAGACTCCCGACAAAACACTTCGGGAATGACGATTAATTTTAGATTCCAACAAGCATTGAGATTTTTGATTGGAATTCAAGGCGGAAGCACGGAGTTGACGCTAGTCAATGAGTACTTCCAACGCTGAAGTCAGATTAAAAGGCCAATGACTACCAGATTTACCCCATTCTATAGTTGGGGGCTTCTTTTGTTATTGTTACGTCATGAACGTGTGACTCACCCATACCTGCTGAAGTTATTTTCATAAACTCAGGCTTAGTACGCATTTCTTCAATCGTTGCACATCCAGTCAACCCCATAGATGAGCGTATGCCACCCATTTGCTGATGAATAATAGCCGCTACAGGGCCTTTATATGCAACACGACCTTCAATGCCTTCAGGTACTAGCTTATCGGCTTCGCCATCAGTTTTTTGGAAGTATCGATCACTTGAGCCATCTTTTTGCGCCATAGCACCTAAAGAGCCCATACCACGGTAAGATTTATAGTAACGACCTTGGTATAGTTCTACTTCACCTGGTGACTCTTCAGTACCGGCTAACATGCTGCCAACCATAACGCAGTGCGCGCCAGCAACAAGCGCTTTAGCAATATCGCCAGAGAAGCGGATACCGCCATCAGCGATAACTGGAATACCAGTACCTTTTAAACCTTCAACAGCATTTGAAATAGCAGTTAACTGTGGTACACCAACACCTGTAACAATACGCGTAGTACAAATTGAACCAGGGCCGATACCTACTTTAACAGCATCAACACCAGCATCAGCCATTGCTTTAGCACCAGCAGCTGTTGCTACGTTACCGGCAATGATTTGCAGGTCTTGGTATTTATCACGTGTTTCTTTAACGCGATCAAGCACACCTTGAGAGTGGCCATGAGACGTATCAATTAATAAAACATCAACACCTGCAGCAACTAAAGCGTCAATACGCTCATCAGTACCAGCACCAACACCAACAGCAGCACCAACACGCAAACGACCTAATTCGTCTTTACAGGCATCAGGTTTGTTTTCAGCTTTTTGGTAATCTTTCGCGGTAATTAGACCAACAAGTTTAAATGCATCGTCAACCACTAGAATTTTTTCAATGCGATTTTCATGCATTAAACCTAAAATTTCTTCGCGAGCAGCGCCTTCTTTTACCGTTACTAAATTTTCTTTCGCGGTCATTAATGATGAAACAGATTTAGTTAAATCAGTCTCAAAACGTAAATCACGACCCGTAATGATACCAACTAAGTTGTTCTTATCATCAACCACTGGGAAGCCTGAAAAGCCAACATCGTCAGCTTTGTGCATCACTTGTTCAATGGTGAAGTCACTACTTACAGTAATAGGATCAGAAACAATACCACTTTCATATTTCTTCACTTGAGAAACATTCTGTGCTTGTTCAGCAATGGTCATATTTTTATGAATAAAACCTAAACCACCTTCTTGCGCCAACGTAATAGCTAGACGCGCTTCTGTCACTGTGTCCATAGACGCAGAAATCATAGGTACATTTAAATTAATTTTACGGGTTAATTTAGTTTTTAAATCAGCCGTGTGTGGGAGTACTTTTGAATGAGCAGGTACAAGTAATACGTCATCAAAAGTTAAAGCTTCTTGGGCAATTCTTAGCATCGCAACATCTCTCTAAAAAGGTTGGTTAGGGAGTGAATATTGCGGCAGAATTTTAACCGTTTTCTTGTTTTAGGTAAACCTATTTCTACAAACTTTTATCAACTCTATACAAATCAACGCAAAAACAGTGCCGAAATAATTTTTTTAGATGAAAAAATATTAAAATAATGCACTAACAGGTGATTACTGACAGTTATGTCAACTAACTTGCACCGTTACTAAAGGCCAATAAATTGAGTAAAGATAACTATTCACTATAAAAATAGACCGATAATAATATAAATTATCAGATCGGATTATTACCATAGAATTGATATACTCATTCGCTATCAGCTTAAACAAAATACTATTATCTCCGCATTATGAGCCAACAGCATATATTACAAATAAGTGAATTAACGCGAAAAGTACGCTTCATTTTAGAAAGCGAACTAAATACTGTCTGGTTAACGGGGGAAATATCTAATTTTATTGCTGCGAGCTCTGGTCATTGGTACTTGTCATTAAAAGATGCAAAATCACAAGTTAAATGTGCCATGTTTAAAGGCAGTAATAGGCGCGTACGATTAAGTACTGGTGGCTCTCCCTCTAATGGTCAACAAGTATTGGTTCGAGCAAAAGTTTCCCTTTATGAGCCTCGAGGTGATTTTCAATTAATCATTGAACATATGGAAGATGCCGGCACGGGTATGCTTCGTCAGCAATACGAGCAGCTTAAAAACAGCTTAAACGCTAAAGGACTCTTTGATTTAGCCAATAAGAAACCTCTACCTGAACACATTAGCTGTGTTGGTATAGTAACTTCTCCTACTGGTGCTGCTGTTAAAGATATTTTATCAGTACTTAAACGGCGTAACCCCAATATAAAAGCAATTATCTACCCAGCGCTTGTTCAAGGGGAATATGCAAAGGGTGATATTTGTCATGCTATTGAAGCTGCCAACATCCGTAAAGAATGTGATGTATTAATTATTGGGCGAGGTGGTGGTTCATTAGAAGATTTATGGCCCTTTAATGAAGAAAGTGTAGTTCATGCTATTCACCAAAGTGTATTACCTATCATTAGCGCCGTTGGGCATGAGATTGATACTACGTTAAGTGATTATGTCGCCGATTTACGTGCTCCAACCCCGTCCGCAGCGGCCGAGTTAGTCTCGAGTGATAGTAGTGAGTTACTAAATCAAGTATTGATGCTTAAACAACGTTTAATAAAAGCCCATCAAGGGAAGTTAGCTTCTTTAACGAGTAAACAAGACTATTTTCAGCACCGCTTGTCGCAAGTTCACCCTGAACAGCAATTACAATTGCAGCAGCAAAAAGCTGACGAATTAGGTCTACGTTTAAAACAAGCGATAAAACGTAGTATGTTGCATATAAAGAGTGAACCCTCCCAGCTTAATCAAAGGCTATTACAACAATCACCGATAAAAAACATTCAATTACAACAACAGCACATAAGCCAAAGTGAGCATAGGATCATACAAGCGATGCAAAATTCGTTACAACATAAAAGTGAAAGTTTTGTGCACGTAATTGAACAATTACAACTTGTTAGCCCCTTAGCGACCATTGCAAGAGGCTATTGTGTTACCCGTAATAATAAAAACGAAGTAGTCACTAAGATTTCACAGCTGTCTACTGACGAAGAAATCAGCCTACAACTTAGCGATGGGCGCATAAATGCTAGGGTGATATAACACCAATTAAATTAACTTATTGCCCACTTGCATTAGTTAAACGTCTATAGGGCAAAGTGGTGCGGGTTAAAAGACGCCATGCCAGCCTTTCTTTTAATCCCAATTACAAGCTATTGTTCAATAAATCGCCTCACCCTGATTTATTTCCCCCTCACACATAACAAAGCCACAAGCTTAAGATTATTTCTATAACACCTCTATGCAAAAACAAAAAAACACCACCGTTAATATAAAGTATCTAGTGTCCATTTTTTTTACAACAATAATTTAACAAAGCTTAAGCGGCAGATTAACTAACGATAAAACAACAAGATACATAATCGGCACGATAAGTGCTTAACATGTGAATCAATAGTTAATATAAAGCGCTGTCAATTAGTTATCCAGATAAAAATCATAGCGTATTTACCAAAAATTATACTGTAATTCATTAAGAATTACTTTTATAAAAACAAAGGACGAACAATGAAAAAATTATTAGTTGCCGGTGCATTATTACTAGCCAGTTCACAAGCATTTTCTGAAATAATAACATATAAAGAAACAGCCTCTTTTGGTACTCAAGGCTCTTTTACTCACGTAACAATAGGTGAAGGTCTTAACGAAACATTAACTATTAACGCATTTGATGCTGCATTAGGTCGTTTAACGGGTGTTTCGATTGATGTTTTTAGTCAAATAGACACTAAAGGTAATTCTCAAAATATTAGTAACGGAGCAGCAGTAAGTACATTCAGACTTACTCTTGACGAAGATTGGGCTGTTTCTTCTTCTGTTTTTGATCATACTTTTGAACCAGCACGTAGAATATTTAAAGTTGAGGAAAATAATCATTTAGCTGGTACAACTTTTGATTATGGACATTTAAGCTCATATAAAACAGGTTCTTTTGACGCATCTGATTTATCTGCCTTTACTTCAAATATCGATTTCAACTTTGTTGTTGACGCATTTGGTGGATTCTCTAACACCGCTTCTGTCGCTGACGCAGAATTTGTTAATACGAGTTTTTCTGCTGCTTGGGGTCAAGTTGAAGTCAGTTATACCTACGACAATACACCTCCAAATGAAGTGCCAGAGCCTACTTCTATCGCTCTTTTAGGTTTAGCGCTTGCTGGTTTTGCAGTTAGACGTAAAGCGAAAAAATCTGCTTAATTAATGCAATAAATACGATTGAAAAGCACCATTCAATGGTGCTTTTTTTTACTTTAAAAATACAATCTCATCTTTTCCGACCTCACTGAAACTTAGTACGAATAAGCCTACTCAGTGAAGCTTGCTGCTATCAAAGTCACTTCAAAACACTTAGATGCTTAGATATAAAGATAATTAACTGTTATGATTTCATTAGATATTTCCTAGTACAGCTTAATTATGCGTTTTAATTACCGAATTGTTTTTATTATCACTACCCTAGTTTTTACCTTGTCTGCCAGCTTAACGGTAATTAACTATTTAACCTCGATGGAAACAACTCGTGAGCAATTAAAAAATAGTGCCCTTCCGCTCACTATAGATAATATATACACTGAAATTCAGAAAAATATAATCGAGCCTAACCTTATTGCGTCGATGATGGCGCACGATACCTTTTTGATCGACTGGCTATCACATGAAGAAGATGACGTGCAACAAATTGTACGTTACTTAGAAACGATTCAAAATAAATACCAAATGTTCACCGCATTTTTAGTGTCTGAAAAAAGTAAAAGCTACTACACAGCCAAAGGAATGTTAGATACCATTGATAAAAACATTCCTAATAACCAATGGTATTTTGACTTTCAAAAAGATGCTGAGTTAAACGAAATCAACATTGATTATAATACCCATATGGGTACCGAACTTATCATGTTTATCAACCATAAAATCCTTGATAGTGATTATCATATGATAGGGGCTACGGGGATTGGGCTAAAAACCTCTTATATCAATGATATGCTTAAGATATTTAGGCAACGCTATCAATTTTCAGTTTATTTTATCGACGTTGATGGCAAAGTAGTGATTGCTGAACAAAATGTTAATAAGTTGCACCAACTTAGCGACATCCCTGAATTAGCAAGTCAACTGCCTGATATCATAGGCAAGGGCAGTCAGGTTTTTGATTACAACCAGGCTGGTGAGGCTTATTTACTCAATAGAAAGTATATTCCAGAATTAGATTTGTACCTTATCGTTGAGGCCAAAGTAAATAACTTCACTCAGACAGCGAAAGAAACCTTTTACCTTAATATTTTTATCTCTGTTGTTATCACCGTACTTATCAGTATTATTATTGTTCTGTATGTTAGGAAAATTCATTTAGAGCTCGACAATCTTGCCAGTAATGACGAGCTTACTGACTTACCTAACAGGCGTAGTTTTCATGAGCAACTAGCAGAGTTTTTATTACTCAAGGAACGTCATAACAACACCTTGTCGATTTTATTTATTGATATTGATAACTTCAAAAACGTTAATGATACTAAAGGGCATGATGTAGGTGACAAAGTACTACAAGCGTTAGCTGAAATCTTAAAGAATAATGTCCGGAAAAGTGATTTTGTCGCACGTTGGGGAGGGGAAGAGTTTATCGTATTATTAATTGATTCTGATATTAATCAAGCACAAGTCATTGCGGAACAATTACGCTCAAACGTTGCCAATAGCACTAATATATTAAACTTTAACCAGAAACAAGTTACCATCAGCTTAGGGGTAACTGAGGTGACTAATGTGGATACTATCGAGACTGTATTAAAACGTGCTGATGATGCGCTATACAAAGCAAAATCAAAAGGAAAAAACTGCATAGTGTCAGGTTAATGCTTGATAGAGTAACTCTATTACCTGTTCTTTACCCACCTTATTGAATTTAACACCAAAAGATATACCATCAACTTGCTGCTTAATATTACAAACGGTAGCATTGAATTTTATATTATTTTCTCCTGCACTCCTTTCCACAACAATTTCAATGATTTTATTTTCAGCCAATACGAGTTTCTCACCGTTGATAATATCAAGTTGACCTCCATCGACAGAGAGGTTGGTCATAGTAGTTTGCCAGTAAACATCATCTATTTTAACTTTGGCTTCGATTTGAGTATCAATACGAACAGAAGAACGTAACTGCTGTAATGTAACTTTACGCGGAATATCTAACACCATAATTCGAGAAGGTATTTGCAAGGTTTGCCTAACGCTACTAATAAAAGCAACTGCTGCACCGTCTCTACCTTCAATAAGACCACGAACAGTGATGACAGTTCCTTGACCTATGTATTGAGAAAAATTCCCCAGTTTTGACGCTTCAGGAAACTCGATTAATACATATTTTTTAGGTAAGTAACCAATAAAATAGGTATTAAACTTTCTTTTTTGTCCGGCGGGTGTGGAAATATCAATTGTGATCGGTGCACCTGCTTTTAGAAAAGCGAGGTTACGCGCAGAAGGTTTAGTTGGATCAATTAAGATTGCTTGTTCAGCCATATTTTTCAACTATCTATCATAGGAAGATAAAATGTGGAGCGTATTTATACCTTATTAAAATAAGCTATAAAAAGCAAATTGCTAGCGGTAGCTAGCAATTTGTAATAGGTATTAGTCTTTTTTATAACCCTGTGTAGCTCGAGCAATTTTCTTCTGTTCGGTATAATTTAATTTTTTCTTACCTGCGAATGGATTCAAGGTATCTTTAAATTGAATACGAATAGGAGTTCCCATCATTTTTAATGATTTACGATAGTAGTTCATTAAATAACGTTTATAAGACATAGGCAATTTCTTCGCTGAATTACCATGAATTATAATGATAGGCGGGTTATAACCGCCTGCATGGGCATATTTCAGCTTAATACGTCGACCTTGATGTAAAGGCGGTTGATGATCAAAAACTGCCATATCAAGTATTTTAGTAACCATAGCGGTTGAAATACGTTTAGTAGCTGAAACAAAAGCTTCTTCAACAGATTCGTATAAATGTCCAACCCCGGTACCATGTAAAGCAGAAATAAAGTGTATACGGGCAAAGTCAATAAAGCCTAAACGCCTATCTAGTTCAGTTTTAATACGGTCTTTTTCATGATCTTCTAAGCCATCCCACTTATTGACGGCTAAAACAAGTGATCGTCCAGCTTCAAGAATAAAGCCTAACAAGCTTAAATCCTGATCACTAATGCCCTCTTGAGCGTCAATAATAAGAAGACAAACGTTAGCATCTTCAATCGCACGTAAGGTTTTAATAACAGAGTACTTTTCTACAACATCAGTTACGTTTTTACGGCGACGAATACCTGCAGTATCAATTAAAGTATACTCACGACCATTACGTTCCATTGGAATATAAACGCTATCACGGGTGGTACCTGGCATATCGTAAACAACGACACGTTCTTCACCTAAGATTCGATTTGTTAACGTTGACTTGCCTACGTTAGGGCGTCCTATAATTGCTAACTTAATCTTGTCGTTTTCTTGTGGTTCACCTTCTAATTTTTTAGCAAGCTCCTCTTCAGTAAGCTCCTCTTCAAAATCATCAGAAAATTCATCATTCTCCTCGCCTTCAACTTTAGGCTTAACAGGGTTAGCCAAAGCTTCAATATGAGGAGTTAAGGCAAGAGTTAATAGTTGTGTTACACCGCGACCATGTGCAGCTGCAATTTGGTGAACATGCTCGCCTAGACCTAGCGAGTAAAATTCTGCAACCGCTGAATCGCCATGAATGCCATCAATTTTGTTGGCAACCACGAATATTTTTTTATTTTGTTTACGTAAGTGATCGGCAATACCATGGTCTGCCGCGGTCAAACCATCACGAGCATCAACTAAAAATAATACTGCATCCGCCTCTTCTATAGCCATCAACGACTGTTCAGCCATTAGTACATCAATACCTTTTTCATCACCATTAATACCACCGGTATCAATAACAATAAAAGGATGTTCTTCTACTTCAGCTTGACCATACTGACGATCGCGAGTTAAACCAGGGTAATCAGCGACAAGAGCATCTCGACTACGGGTTAAACGGTTAAATAACGTTGATTTTCCGACATTAGGACGGCCAACAAGAGCAACTACAGGAAGCATGAGCACCTCAAAATTAAAACTATGCAAGCGAGTAATGCACAGTCTTTCAAACAAATATAAAAACTAAATATCAAAGGTAAAAACAAAACTCTTAACGTGGTTAGCTAAGCTAGTATTACTCAAAATGATATTGCTAAAAACAAGTAACGGCTCCTAATGCAATTTGCATTGGAGCCGTTATTAACTTTAGTTGATCTTTATTAAAAACAATCAACTAAAAAAATCAACTAAAAACAGGACTGCTTATTGTGCAGCACTGATAATTTTTGGTGTGATAATAACTTGTAAGTCACCATCACGTGATTGGCTATACATTACATCATCAACAACGGTTGGCGTTGAGTGTATACCACTACTATCTACTTCATGACGAGAGACTATCTCGCCAGTGTCTTGATCTAACCAATGTAAGTAACCTTCAAAATCGCCGACAACAATATATTTATCAACAACAGCTGGGCCAGTGACACTACGGTTTGTTAACTCTAAATTGCTCCAGCGTTCAATACCGTTAATACGATTAAGTGCATAGATATGGCCACTGGTATTGGTAATAAAAATATCATTACGATGAACTGCAATTTGTCTATATGATGAGTATTGACGTTTCCAGGCAATACTGCCTGACTTTAATTCAATGGCAACTAAGTTACCACGTGCAGAAATAGCATAGACTTTATCACCAAAAACTACTGGCGCGGCATCAACATCGATAACGCGTTGCAATTCGGTTGAACCCGTTGCTTCACCTACTTCAGTTGTCCAACCAGCCTGACCTTTTTCAAGAATGTAAACGCCTAACTCACCTTTACCTGAGCCAACAAGTACACCACCTGATGCAATAACAGGCGTGCTAATACCTCGTAATGTCAATGCAGGAACATCTTGCTCGACTTTCCACAATTCATCACCGGTATTCGCATCAAAACCTTTAAGTATGCCTGAAGCGGAATTGACGACTAAAATACCAGAGTCAATCGCAGGTGGCGTAATAACTTCACCTTTTATTTTACTCTGCCAAACTAGCTCACCGGTTTCCGCATCAAGAGCAAAAACATCACCATTTTCAGTGCCGATAAATATTTTATTCAGACCTGCCGTTGGGCCGCCTGCAACTAAAGCTGATACGCGGCTATCCCAGAAACTACGTTCATCCTTAATATCACTTAAATCAGCTTGCCAAACTTCTTTTCCACTCTCTTTTTCAAAAGCAATAACATCGCCCATGCGGCTAGCACTATAAACTTTATTGTAAGCAACAATAGGCTTTATCCGTGAAAAATAATCACTAACACCATTACCTACACTACGGTCCCATAATACTTCAACATCAAAAGCATTATCTAACTCTGTGAGCTCAGCAACTTTAGTACTAGGGTCTTCATCATCATTTGATGAACAAGCAAGTAAGCTTGACGACAATAAGGCGATAGCTAATACTTTTTTAGTACTAAGACCTTTAAAAAACTTTTTATCAAAACAACGCATACTTTGCCTTCTTAACAGGAGTAAATGATTAGGCTAAATAACCAATAAATTACTTAACTACTGGCTCAGTAACTACGGGAGCTGCTGCAACTTTATCAGCGACTAACTCTTTAGTAATAGGTAAGGTCGTTACTTGTGCTAAATCATCTAATTTAATTTGTAAGCTTGGGCTGGTAGCAATGCCATCAGCAGCAATAGCGGCTTGATATGCATTGCGAGCAAGGTCGTTTTTACCTTGTTGTAAGTAAGCATCACCTTTAATCTCTTCAATAGCGGCAGTAAATGATTCTGGTAAATCATTATTTAACGTCACTAAGGCATCTGAGTATTGTTCAAGTTGCACTTGCACACGTGCTAAACGTAAACTTGCAATCGCTTTAATACCGTCAGTTGGTGCTGAGTTAATTGCCGTAGTTAAATGTTTTTGAACTTGTGGCCAGTCTTTGTGTGAAGCGGCTTCTTTTGCTAAAGCGAGTGCAGTTAAAGAAACATAGCTATTATCGCCATTTTCACTAATAAACTTCTCACCATTTTCAGTAAAAGCTTTAGCATCTTTAGTACTTTGCTCGATAAGTGCTTGATAACTATCCGAGACAGCTAGTTCTTGTTCAAACTTATCATCTTGGTAAAGATTAAAGCCGATAAAACCTGCCAAACCTAAGGCAATACCAGCAATAATAGTGTTACCATTTTGTGCCCAGTAACCTTTAATCGCTTCTACTTGTTGTTCTTCCGTTTGATAAATTTCCACTACATCACCTTGGCTTACAGCCTTTAAATTAATTCAGATAACAAACTTGAAATTTGGTTAAATTCCATGCTTTCCTGTTCTTTTTGTCCGCGTAAGTATTTCACCATTACTTTCTCTTGAGCAATTTCATCATCACCTAAGATTAACGCGATTTGAGCACCTGACTTATCAGCGCGCTTTAATTGTTTTTTCATATTTCCGCCACCACAGTGACACTGTAATCGAATATCAGGTACTAGATCGCGCCACTGTTCAGCTAATTTATTAGCCGAAATCTGAGCATCATCACCTAAGATCACCACATAGGCATCAACCTGAGGTCGAATATTCTTTACTTGCTCTAATTCAGTTAACATTAAAATTAAACGTTCGATGCCTAAAGCAAAACCAAATGCAGGCGTTGCTTTACCACCGAGTTGCTCAACTAAACCGTCGTAACGACCGCCAGCACAAATAGTGCCTTGTGCGCCTAATGTATCGGTCACCCATTCAAATACGGTACGATTATAGTAATCTAAACCTCGTACTAAGCGGTTGTTTAATACGTACTTAACTCCCGCAGCATCTAATCGAGTACATAAGGTATCAAAATGCGTTTTGGTTTCTTCTCCAAAATGATCTGACAATTTAGGTGCATTATTCAATGCTTCTTGTACTTGAGGATTTTTACTATCCAACACACGTAGCGGATTGGTATGCATACGTCGTTTAGAGTCTTCATCGAGTAACTCTTCATGCTCAGTTAAATAAGCAATTAAAGCTTCGCGATAATTAGCACGCTCTTCGTTAGATCCTAATGAATTCAACTCTAGTGTGACAAACTCATTGATGCCAAGTTCCCGCCATAAACGCGCAGTAAGCAAAATAATTTCAGCGTCTATATCAGGAGTAGCTATACCAAAGGCCTCTAGACCAAATTGGTGGAATTGGCGATAACGACCTTTTTGTGGTCTTTCATGGCGAAACATAGGTCCCATATACCAAAAGCGTTGCTCTTGGTTATACAATAAACCATGCTGAACACCGGCACGCACACAACTCGCGGTGCCTTCAGGTCGTAATGTTAAGCTATCGCCATTTAAATCATCAAAAGTGTACATTTCTTTTTCAACAATATCGGTTACTTCACCAATACCGCGTTTAAATACAGCTGTTGACTCAACAATCGGCATGCGAATTTCAGCAAAACCATAATTGCTAGCAACGCGCCTAAGCACTGCTTCAACCATTTGCCAAATATTAGTTTCATTTGGAAGGCAATCGTTCATACCACGAATTGCTTGTAGAGCCTTTTGTTTAGCCACTGAGGGATCTCTCTTTTTTATTCTTTAAAAAGGCTGACAAGGTCGCTTTCATAAGCATTACCTTTCAGCGCTAACTATTGTGTTAAATTTGCGCAGCGCGCAGTATACCTAATAATTGGGCTTGAATAAACCATAGTGAATTAAGTCCGTCTTGGTCTAACTCTTAAACGGGCTAAACGTTAGCCTTTAATATCAAAACATACCGTTATGATTCACTGCAAACCTTATACTTAATCTTTTGTTTTAAACTCTATTTTATTTTTTTCATCAAGACGTTCACTCATGGCGTGTGCCTTTGCGCGAATACGTTTTTCTAGTTGGTCAACAAGATCATTGTTATCAAAACGTTCTTTTTGACGAATACCATCTAAGTAATAGCCACTTTTTTTACTACTACCTGTTAAACCAAGATCAGAGATCATAGCCTCACCAGGCCCATTAACAATACAACCGATAATGGATACATCCATCGGTGTCATAATATCTTCAATGCGTTGCTCTAAAGCATTGACTGTAGAAACAACATCAAACTCTTGTCTAGAACAACTTGGACAAGCAATAAGGTTAATTCCACGACTACGTAATTTAAGTGATTTTAAAATATCAAAACCGACTTTAATTTCTTCAATGGGATCTGCCGCTAAAGAGATACGTAAAGTATCACCAATACCTTGTGCAAGTAATAAACCTAAACCTACAGATGATTTAACTGAGCCAGAACGTAAACCGCCAGCTTCGGTAATTCCTAAATGTAATGGGTTATCGATTTGTTTAGCTAATAATTTATATGACTCTACTGCCAAAAAAACATCAGACGCTTTAACGCTCACTTTAAATTGATCGAAGTTCAACCGATCGAGAATATCTACATGTCGCATAGCCGACTCTAAAAGCGCTTCAGGTGTCGGTTCAGTAAATTTTTCTTGGATATCTTTTTCTAATGAACCGCCATTAACACCAATGCGAATCGGGATATTATTATCACGAGCACTTTCAACTACACTGCGAATACGGTTTTCATTACCAATATTACCTGGATTAATACGCAGACAATCTGCGCCATATTCTGCAACTTTTAGTGCAATACGATAATCAAAGTGAATATCCGTTACTAATGGCACATTTACTTGTTTTTTTATTTCCCGAAATGCTTCAGCTGCATCCATAGTTGGCACACTAACACGCACTATATCGGCGCCGACCGCTTCAAGCGCTTTGATTTGTGCGACTGTAGCTGCTACATCGGTGGTCAATGTATTTGTCATTGATTGCACAGTGATTGGTGCATCGCCGCCAACAGGTACATTACCGACCATAATTTGACGGGAGACTCGGCGTATAATTGGAGATTCTTTAAACATAATTTTTCTTTATCTTTTTACTTATATTAAGTAATCGTTGACTAAGGCTATGCCTGCAAGTAACTACTCGACAATAGGTAAGTTAAATTTAGCAATATTACCTACACTAAAAATCGACATATCTACAGGTTGATCATTAAAAACAATACTGGTTAACTCCGGCTTTCCAACCGTAATACGTAGTGGTGCTTCGCCCTGAATCGTCATTACGTAACCTGATTTTTTCACGCCCCAAGCAATTCTCTCACCTGTAGCGTCGAAAATATTCACCCAGCAATCACCCTTAAATGTAAACACAGCGGTACTCATTAGAGCTTCAACAGGTTGGGAAAGTTCATTGATTAAGGTCTTTTCTGATGGAGCAATATTACTAGTGGTATTGTTAGTAACATCATCCGTAACTTGTTCAGCAGGTATAGATAACTCAGCTTTGGCTTCACTTGTATTTTCAGGTATTTGAACACTCTTATCAGCTAACACTTGCTCTTTACTTAAAGGGATAGACTCAAGACTATTCACAACGACTTCATCGTCAGCCTTGTTAAGCTCAATTTCAGTGCTTGGAGTTACCTCCGATAATTCACCCGTTTGTTGTTTGCTTTCTTGCAACCACCACATAATAGTCAAGCCAATTAGCACTGCTACTATAAGATAACTCAGCCACATAACGCGACTATGCTCTGCTTGTTTAAACGTTTCTTTAGAAAAGCTCAACATTTCACTTCGTTGAGTAGTTGCAGCATTCAGTGCATCATAACTTGCCAAAACATCTTCTACTTCAACACCAACTAATTTAGCATAATTGGCAAGGTAACCTCGATTAAAAGTAACGGGCATCAATGGGTCAAAAATATCGTCTTCAATATTTATCACAATACCGACTTTAAAGTTTAATTTACTGGCGATATGATCTTGTGATAGTGATAGCTTTTTACGTGCGTCACGCAACATAGTACCTGGGCTCACCATTTCCATATCTTCACTTAGTTCGGTTATTTCATCGGTGATACTATTTGCTTCTTCTTTACCTACTTGATTAGCAGGTGATACTTCATTATTCATTAATATTTTTCACTGTTTGAGGATCAACTACATAGAGCTTATCGCCTATGCGGATTTTGTTTTTTTCGGAGATATTATTCCACTGACGTAATGCATTTAGTTTGACATTATATTTCATCGAAATACTGTACAAATTCTCACCCGGAGTTACGGTATGTAAAACCTCTTGGGCATTATCCGTTTCAGCATTTTTACTTACTTCTTTAACTGCTACAGATTCTGTTTCAATTTTTTCAGGTAATGGCTCAGGCAATGCCTCAGGTAAAGGTACATCGCGGATCGCGGGTACCGGTTGCGTTGATGTCGGCTCAACGGTACTTGAAACAGACTGTTCGTATACTGATTTTTCATTGATAACAGTAGTGACTTTTGCAGTAGGTTTATGCATTAGCGTAGTCTCTTCTAATTTTGCAACCACTGAGTCATTTTTCGGAATACTCGTTAAACTTTTACTTCCTACCACAACAGCAGCCGGTAAGGACGTTGCTGTCACACTAGTTTTTATCGGAGAAGCTGTCGTTTTAGTACTATAGGTAAAAGGTGTGTTCGCAGCTTTTTTCGGTGAAAGTTTTACTACACGCTTATTACTTGATGGCGACAGTATATTATTTTTTTCCCTTTGAGTGCGCTGGTATTTCTTGGCTAATTCATCAGCTTCAATAAACTCTAACCCATTGAGTAAATATTGCTTACCTTCCCACGAATTAGGATACATTTTCACTAGCATATTACCGTAATTACTTGCAGTACGACGTTGACCTAACTTCCTATAAATTTTATAAGCTAACGCTAAAGAATCTGCAGTAAAACGTTGAGTGTTTCGTTCAAATTTTTGTAAAAAGCGTTTACTTTCTTTGTAATCACCCATGACATATTGTAAACGCACCATTTGTAATAACGTTGTAGTTCTATTTGGACTATGAAATACAGCTTTGTTCAAATACATTTCAGCTTTTTCATATTCATCACTTTGTAGATAACATGATGCGAGGTTTTCATAACTTTGCGAGACTAATAAATAGCTAGGTACTGCAATCGCTTTTAAAAACTGAACCTCTGCTGCTTCAATTTGGCCTTGTCGACATAAAAATACACCATAGTTATTTAAGGTGTCAGCACTATCGGCTTTAATAGTTAAGGCTTGTTCGAATGACTCAATAGCAAGCTTATTTTCACCTACTGTTTCATAATAATGAGCAAAAGCAGTATGTACTTGAACTAAGCCCGGTGAGAATTTCTTGGCTTTTTCAAGATTAAGCTTTGCTTGAGACATGTTACCCATTCGTAAATACCCTAAGCCTAATGAAATACGGGTTGCCGCCATTTCATCACGATTCGCTTGGTTTTTTACAATGGGTTCATTATTTTCAAAGCTTTGGGTAACGCAGCCACTTAACATTGTTAGAGAAACCGCAATTAGAAGTATTGGACGAATATTTTTAGCCATAGCTTTAATCATAATATGCAATGCGTTAACCGCCTCTAATTGTTATACCCGTTTCATGAACTAGGTGATCATTTCAAATAAGCTAAATAGCCAATAACACCGCACTTTAAATATCAAAGAGCAGTGATTACATATCAACCATATTACTTTGAAATATTTCCACTAAAATCAGCAAAGTAACTACTAGACTACTTTGATAGAGATAGTGTCAGCTTTAGGTTGATCTTTCAATGAACTTATTTCAGCATTCTTAGCCGCACTAAAAGCGCTACGCTTCGTTCTATCAAAAACATCGCCAGCCAACTGCCCGCAAGCAGCATCAATGTCATCACCACGTGTACGCCTAGTAATTACCGTTAAGCCATAACTTTGTAATACTTTATCAAAACGATCGATACGAGAATTACTTGAACGCTTGTAAGGAGAGCCTGGATAAGGGTTAAAAGGAATTAGATTAATTTTACTTGGTAACCCTTTTAACACGTGCGCTAACTCATGTGCTTGGTCAGTACTATCATTGACGTGATCAAGCATCACGTATTCAATCGTTGCTTGCTTATTCGCTTTTGAGCCATCGATATAACGACCTGCTGCAGCAATAAAGTCTTCTAATGGATATTTTTTATTAATAGGTACTAATTCATCACGCAACTTATTATTCGGTGCATGGATAGAAATAGCTAACGCACAGTCTATTTTTGCTTTAAGCATATCTAATGCTGGTACAACACCCGATGTGCTTACCGTTACTCGTCGCTTAGATAGACCGTAACCTAAATCGTTTAGCATGGTATCAAGTGCTGGAATTAAGTTTTTCATATTCAATAATGGTTCACCCATACCCATCATTACAATATTAGTAATCGGTCGAGTACCAGCGATACGGGTAGCACCAATATCATTAGCGACACGCCATACTTGACCAATAATTTCAGACATAGACAAATTGCGGTTGAAGCCTTGTTGTGCTGTGGCACAAAAGGTACATTCTAATGCGCAGCCAACCTGGGATGAAACACACAAGGTTGCACGGTCATTTTCAGGGATCCAGACAGTTTCTACTTCTTGTCCACCTTCAAGTCTTAAGGCGTATTTAATAGTTCCGTCTTCTGACACTTGTTTTTCAGAAATTTCTGGCGCTGATATCACACAATTACGTTGTAATTTTTCGCGTAATTTTTTATTGATATTGGTCATTTGCTCAAAGTCACTGTAACCAAAGTGATAAATCCACTTCATGATTTGATCAGCTCTAAAAGGTTTTTCACCAATAGATTCTAAGTATTCACGCATACCATTATGATCAAAATTAAGTAGGTTTACTTTACTGTTTACTTCACTCATACAACAAACTCTCAATAACAAATATCAAACTACTGGTCGAAGCAGCCTAAAAAAACAAGGTGCATATTGTACGCTTTTCAAGCAACAATCGCAATTTTACTAGATTATCTTAAGAGGATTTATGATCCACTAAAAATAACAAAAGGATTTTACCGAAATCAGTAAAATCCTTTCAAATTAATTTATCTTTTAATCAAAGCAAACAAAATGAGTTCTAGGAGCTTGCACGGAGTTGACGTTAGTCAATGAGTACAGCCGACAACGAAGTCATGAGCTTTGCGAAGATTAAATAGAAATTAACGAGTACGTGGACAAATTTCTTCATCTGAGAAGAAGTAAGCAATTTCACGTGCTGCTGATTCTAAAGCATCAGAACCGTGAGCAGCATTTTCATCAATGCTATCAGCAAGATCAGCACGGATAGTACCAGCAAGAGCTTCAGCAGGGTTAGTAGCACCCATGATTTCACGGTTTTTAAGAACAGCGTTTTCGCCTTCTAAAACTTGAACCATTACCGGACCTGAAGTCATGAATGAAACTAAAGCACCAAAGAAAGGACGTTCGCTATGTTCAGCGTAGAAACCTTCAGCTTTTTCTTGGCTTAAGTGGATCATTTTAGAAGCAACGATTTTTAAACCAGCAGTTTCAAAACGGTTGTAGATTTGGCCGATAAAGTTTTTAGCAACTGCGTCTGGTTTTACGATAGAAAAAGTACGTTCGATAGCCATGATAAGCCCTTTTAAATTGATTGAAGTTAAGTTAAAAATATATATATATTAATTTTTATATAGCCATTTATTAAAATGACTATAATTTTGGGCGCATTATAGACGAAAGTACGACAAAAAACTAATGAAATCGCGTTTAAGCAATAATACTAGTTTGGTAATCGACTCTCAAATAAAGGTGGTTTTGTTAGAAATATCCCTAAACGCTTGTTCGACGATATTGACGGTAAACAGGTTTCCAAAAGTTTCGCTCTATTTTCGCAAGTAACTCTTCATCACTCATGGGTAGTGCTAAGTTTTCTCTAAAAGCCACCTGCGCGATAGCAAAAGCAATATCTTTACTTAATTGTGCAATGGCCGTCAGTGGGGGTAGTAGTTCATTCGACTCATTATTAGCTAAAGGAGATGCTGCCGCTAACGTTTCACTCGCTACTTGTAACATATCATCAGTAATTCGACTGATATTTGCAGCAACCACACCTAAGCCAATACCAGGGAAGATATAACTATTATTACACTGGGCAATTGGATAGGTTTTCCCTTCGTATTCAATTGGCTCAAACGGACTTCCTGTTGCAATAATTACTTGACCTTTGGTCCAATTAATTACTTGGCTAGGTGTTGCTTCAACTTGGCGAGAAGGATTACTTAATGGGAAAATAATCGGCATGTCACAATGAGACTTCATCGCGGTTATCACTTGCTCTGTAAATAATCCAGCTTGACCCGAAACACCAATGAGGATATCAGGCTTAGCACCATGCATTACCTCCACAAGTGAAGCGAACTCTCCAGCAATATCCCAAGAGGCTATAGATTCACTACTTTGAACTAGTTTCTGTTGGAAGTCGCGTAGACCTTCCATGCCCTGTGTTAACAAACCAAACCTATCTACCATAAATACTTGGCCACGGGCTTCTTGGGCAGAAAGACCTTCGCTCATCATTTGGCTTACAATTTGTTCTGCAATACCACAACCAGCTGATCCAGCACCAACAAAAGCAACATTCTGCTCGGACAACTTAGCTCCCTTACTACGACAAGCAGCTAGTAAAGTACCAACAGTAACCGACGCGGTTCCTTGAATATCATCATTGAAACAGCAAATTCTATCTTTATAACGCTGTAATAAAGGCATTGCATTGGGTTGAGCGAAATCTTCAAACTGCAATAAGACATGAGGCCAGCGACGTTTAACTGCGCTAACAAATAACTCGACAAATTCATCATATGAGTCTTGATCGATACGCTTATGTCGTGCTCCCATATACATAGGGTCGTCTAATAACTTCTGATTATTAGTGCCAACATCGAGCATTACTGGCAAGGTATGCGCTGGGCTAATACCACCACAAGCGGTGTAAAGAGACAACTTACCAATTGGAATGCCCATACCACCAATTCCTTGATCGCCTAAACCCAAAATGCGCTCGCCATCTGTAACCACAATCACTTTTACTTTGTTTTTAGTGGCGTTACGCAACATATCATCAATATTAAACCTATCTTCATAAGAAATGAATAAACCACGTGAACTACGGTAAATATCAGAAAATTGCTCACAAGCATCACCGACCGTAGGGGTATAAATAATTGGCATCATTTCAGCAAGATGATTTTGTACTAATTTAAAAAACAAAGTTTCATTGTTATCATGAATAGCACGTAAGTAAATATGCTTATTGATATTTGTTTGAAAGCAGCTGTACTGACGATATGCTCGTTCAGCTTGTTCATCAATAGTTTCAAAACGCGGCGGTAAAAGACCGGTTAAATTGAAACTACCACGCTCTTCTTTACTAAAAGCACTACCTTTATTTAGTAGAGGAGTTTCTAATAGCGAAGGGCCTGCATAAGGAATATAAAGTGGGCGTTTAGATTGGGGCATTTGACTGGCTGCTTATATGTTTGGTGAATAGTAACTATCTACTTTATTAATGTTGGAAAGTATAGATGATATTGACCCTACTGCAAAGCAAGAGAATGATTGAATTTGTTAAAAATGTTAAGGATTTACAATAATCGATTTTCAATCGATTTGAAAAAGATATTTCGATTCTACCATGTGAAATAAAAGTACATATTTCACCTCAAATAAAGTTTATTCAAACTAAATAATTTCACACTTTTACGGTTCAAGTAATAAAGCTTAACTAGTCGACTTCTGCCATCCAAGCTAATTGAATAGCTTCTAAAACGCGCTCTCCACAATGTTTGGGATCATCATCAAATCGCTCTAAATCAAGTACCCATTGTCTTAAATCAGTGAAATGAAGTTTAAAGGGGTCAACCTCCGGGTGTTGTTCAATTAAGTCCAAAGCAATCTCTTGTGAATCACTCCAAAATAGTCCTTTTGACATAATATTGTACCTTTGATGGGATAAGTGACTTTAGCCTGTTTATTATTAGGTATCAGCAAATGGTAATTTGATTATGCAAAAGCGACCAGACACTAAAATAACAGTTGAAAGAAAAAGAAATCTACAACTAACATTAGTATAAACCAAATGAATAGCAACCTAGCTTTTCGACAAAAAGGGCATTCGGTATACCACCATTTATTAAATTTACTCTTCATTTTTCATCCACAAAAAACACCTTGTACTTATACTCATGTTACCTCGAAATACTCGTTTCAGCGAGAATTAAAAGGCTTAGAGGCAAGGCGTTGATTGAAGAGAATGGTTGTTCTCTTGTCGAAATCAATAACGCGGCATATAAGCCTTCTAAACTCGCCCAGGGGGGCGCCTGAGAAAATCATGCTCGTCGTTGCGTATGTAATTAAGGGGACAACCATTAATAAAATACGCGCATTGTTCATAACTCGCTCAGGCGTCCTGAAACAGGCATTTTGAAGTATCATGAGTATATTTTAACGTATTTCGCGATAGATACTATACCAGTAACCTATCCTTATTAACTCCAAGTAGACCCCTACAAAAAGACAAAAATTAGAAATTTACTGCTAACATACGACAATATAGTAGTTTTTAATTCCGATGATAACCAAGAAGGCTGTAAAATGGATTCCTTTGATAAACACATTTTAAGTATATTACAAAAAGATTGTACGCTATCAACCAGTGACATCGCAGAGCGAGTTGGCCTGTCTACGACCCCTTGTTGGAGAAGAATTCAGGCTATGGAAAAATCAGGCGTTATTAAAGGTCGTGTTGCGCTTGCTGATCCAGAAAAATTAAACGTGGGTTTATCTATTTTTGTCATGGTAAAAACCAATCAGCATAACCCTGATTGGTTAGCAACCTTTGCTAAAGTGGCAGACGACTTTCCTGAGATAGTAGAGTTCTATCGCATGAGTGGAGATGTAGATTATTTAATGCGTGTGGTTGTACCTGACATGAAAGCTTACGATCGATTTTATAAAGATCTTATCACCCGTGTAGACTTTTCTGACATTAGTTCTAGCTTTGCCATGGAAGAAATTAAATATACCACCGCCCTACCCGTTGACTACATTTAGCATAAATTAAATCACCAACCACTGACCGTTTTATTGTTTTTTTGCATAAAAATTCATATAAACGGTTAGTTAATTTACTTCACAACTTTTAAAAAACGCCCATCACCTAGATTTAACTCGTAAAAACAAAAATAAAAAACAACATAAAATTCACTTTAAAACAACAAGATAACAACACCACGATAATATTTCACAACTTTTCACACCAATTCAAGACTCTTCAAACCGCTTAGTTTTAGATGAATGCCGTTGCGCTAATGTTAACTGCCAAGTATTAATTTATTCAGTTTGGAATTAGCTAGTGTTGATGCTTTTACCAGCAAGACAACACTAAGAATACAAAACAAACGGCCTATTGGTAAGAGTTACCTTACTAAATACACCACTGTTTTACTGCAACAAATAAGTTCGCAAGGAATGTCTTTATTTATGTAACTCCATAGATAGATAACTTCTTTAAATCATCAAGAACATAAAAAATATAATAAGTGGAATACAATATGAAGCACTACAAATTTAACAAGGTGAACAACGCAGTAAAATCAGCGCTTATGCTAGGTTTACTTGCTAGCCCTACTATGACTTTTGCTGAAGAAGCCACAGCAGCACAAGCTAAAACAGAAGAAGTGGAAGTAATACAAGTACGCGGTATTCGCGGCAGTGTCGTGCAATCTTTAAATACCAAACGTTATGCCAACTCAGTAGTAGATGCGGTAACAGCTGAAGATATTGGTAAATTCCCTGATCAGAACGTGGCCGAGTCACTACAACGCATCACTGGTGTATCAATTACCCGTAGTTTTGGTGAAGGTGAACGTGTAAGCATTCGTGGCACTACAGAGAGCCAAAATAGAACATTACTTAATGGCCAAGCAGTCGGCTCGGCTGACTGGTGGACAAACTCAGCCGCAAGTCGTGGCTTTAACTACACCATGTTGCCATCTGAAATAGTTTCAGGCTTGGAGGTTTATAAAACCCCCGAAGCTGATATTGACGAAGGTTCAATTGGCGGTACTGTTATTGTGAGAACGCGCAAACCACTTGATTTAGAAGCAAACAAATTTGCTGGCTCTGTATTAGCTCAATATTCAGAAGTTTCTGGTGAAACAGACCCACAACTTTCCGCGTTATACAGTTGGAAAAATGAAGATGAAACATTTGGTGCTTTAATATCTTTAGTACGCCAAGAGCGTAACTTACGCCGCGATGGTATTGAGGCATGGAGTTGGACCGACCGTGATATTACTATGGCAGATGGCACAGTGCATAAAGATGTATATAGCCCTGGTGGCGGTGGCTCGGCAATGTTTAGCCAAGAACGTATTCGTACCGGTGGCAATCTTACCTTGCAATATCGACCAACAGATAATACAGAAATGACTTTCAATGCATTAAGTAGCACCATGGAAATGGATAACGAGAACCAAAACTTTTTATGGTTGGCTGGTTATGGTGGCTCAGAATACACTGACATTACTATTATTGAGCACAACCAAGTAGGAGCTATGGCTGTTGGCGGAACATTCGGATTATCACCCGATGGCAACAATATTCTTGATGAAACGAAAGTGCGTAACTCAAAATTAGAAACAAGCTCATATGATTTAAAAGTAGATCATGAAGGAGATGTTTGGACCTCAAGTATTCACTTTGGTTACACCGAAGGTAGTGGCGGCTCGGAAGCAGATAGAAGTGTTGGTTGGGGCGGAAACTATGTACACAGTTATGATGCCTCAGATGCAAGAGATGTTAAAACTAGCTATGGCGCAGATCCTGCTGATGGCAGCAAATGGGGATTAGATTTTTTACGCTACGACAGTAACGATGCCCAAGATGATGAAAGTTATGTGCAAGTAGATTTTGGTCGAGACATCGATTTAGGTGTATTTAGCGCGATTAAATTTGGTGCTAAATATCGTGACCACTCGCGTTTTAACACCAAGCATACAACTGATGCACGAGAAGATTTAAATTGGAGCTTGGCTGATTACTCACTAGTTATGCCTTCAGACTTTTTATCAGGTCAAGGCTCTGCTGGTACCTTAAAAAATTACGCAATAACGGATTCAAATAAAATTCGTAGTGAAGGTGATGCCTTAGGTTGGGATTATCGATTACTTAAAGCCAGTACTTTTGATATCAGTGAAAAGATTTCTGCTGCCTATATTAAAGCGGACATTGATGCCGAAGGTTTACGCGGTAACGTGGGTGTACGTATAGTTTATACCGACCAAAGTTCGGCAGCTTATGTTGGCGCTACTGGTAGTGAAATTTGGACTGATGAGTCAACAAGTTACTTTGATATTTTACCTAGCTTAAACCTTGCGGTTGATTTACAAGAAGACTTGTTACTACGTATGAGTGCAGCACGAGTAATGTCTCGTCCTGATTACGCTAAAATGACCTCTTCAACCTCTTATAATAAAGAAACCCAAACCGGTACTGGTGGTAATCCAGAGATTGACCCGTATCGTGCAACCCAGTTTGATTTAGGTCTAGAGTGGTACTTTAGTGATGCCGGTATTGTTTCAGCTGTACTTTTCTTAAAAGACATTCAATCATTTATCGATACACAATCATCACTAGAAACGCATGAAGGGGTAGAGATTTTAATTAACCGACCAGTCAACGGTAAAGGTGGCACAATTCAAGGTTTAGAATTTGGCTACCAGCAAGAAATATATGAAGGTTATGGTGTATCGGCAAACTACACCTTTGTTGATGGTCAAGCGAAAGATAGTGAAGGCAATGATGTCACTATCCCTGGTAACTCTGATCATACTGTTAATTTAAGCACTTATTTTGAAACAGACACTTTCAGTGGTCGTATTTCATATAATTACCGTACTGGTTATGACACAGGTGAAGGCTGGCCAGGATATGTTGATGATTACGGTCAAGTTGATGCAAACTTTTCTTATAACTTAAATGAAAACATTACTTTTACCCTTGAAGGCATTAACTTAACAGATGAGAAAACATTTAGTTATCAAGAGAAAGGTGTTGAACAAGCACTAACAGGTTATTACGCCGATGGTCGTAGATTGGTTGCTGGTGTTCGTTTTAACTTCTAAGCAAGAATAACAAAACCAGTTTGTCGCTAGTAGGCTACTTTTTGCTAGCGACATTTCATAGCCAAGTAACTTTTCAAATACTGACTAAGTTAAGCACTAAAGTGGAAATTAAGGTTATTTGGCTATGACCAAGACAAGGGTTTCCCTTACACACACTCTTGGTTTTTTCGCGAGTTTTAGCCGTTAGGTTAAAACTCGTTTTTTTTATTTAAAGCTTAAAAAAGTAGAGCAATCAACATATAAACACAGTAGAATAAATTTATCCCTTTCATTGCTAAAGATATTGTTGATATTGAGTTTGTGCATGCACTTCCCCCCTCTTTTTATACTTATTTTCAGTAAACGTCTGAATAACTTCAGCAGACTTTAACAATGAAATTATTTACTTATTCCCTACTGCTTTTTTCTCTGGCTTTTAGCTTGCCAAGCAAGGCCGACATGCTTTCGGCTACGCTCGATTACAATACAGGAAAATACCAACAAGCCTTTGATGAATTTCAGCGGCTGTCAAAATTAGGCCATAAAGATGCCATTTATAATATTGGCGTAATGTACCTCTATGGCCAAGGGGTAAGTAAGAGTTTAATTGATGCACATTCATGGTTTTCATTAGCCGCCGACTATGGTTTAGATGAAGCTCGATCCGCTGCCAGATTAATAGAACAAGAATTATCCGATAAAGAGGATTCTCAATTACTTGAACTGCGTTTAAATAAACTCAACCAAACTTTTGGCTTTGAACATTATAAAAATACTTTATTGCCGGTTTTTAACGACAAGCAATATCAGTTAACCGCTAATATTCCGCCCCTTAGAATCCACAAGGTTGATGCTAAATATCCAAAAGAAGCCTACGAAAAAGGCATTGAAGGCTGGGTTTGGTTAGAGTTTGACGTAGATGAATCTGGCGCGGTTAAAGATGTTGATATTATCGATGCATTTCCAAATAAAACCTTTAATCGCTCGATTTATAACGCCGTTCGTCGTTGGCGCTACGAGCCATTGATGATTTCAGGGCAAGCGAAAAATTATTCTAGTCGATCATTACTTTATCATTTCACTACTTTTAAAGGTAAACGCTACCAAGCAAGCTTTAGTCAACAAAAGAAAAGTTATCAAAAGAAAATTAATCAACTTATTGAAGGTGCTGAGCAAGGTAATGCTTTGGTTCAATATTATATCGCTAATTGGTTAGTAGCCGATGAACATAATGCTACTCGCCTATTACGCTCTCATTGGCAACAACCAACAGCTGGCTCAGATTTATTACTTGCTTCAGCGATAAATGGCTATCCAAATTCTCAATACCGATTAGGCAGTAACTTATTACGTGGTGAATATACCCAGGCTGATAGACAAAAGGGTTTGAATTGGCTATTAAACGCTGCTCAATCTGGTTTTTCTTATGCCCAATATAGGCTAGGGCGTGAATTATTAGATAAACAAACCCTTAAATATGATGCCGATAAAGCTAAACGTTGGTTACAAAGTGCTGCCGAGCAAGGTCATTTTAGAGCGTTACGAGATCTCATTACCATTGAGCTAGCAGCAAAAGATTATAACAATGCGGCTTTATACCTCAAACTTGCTCTCAAGCTAGATGATGACCACCCTGATTTATTATTAGCGCAAGCAAAAATATTACAACAACAAAAGCAATATACACAAAGTAAGAAAAAAGCAGCTGAGGCATTAAAACAAGCAAAATCACGTCAGTGGTATTTGTCAGATATTACTAGCTTTATTAATAAAGCAAAGCTAATGAATCAAAGCAATCCTTAACTGACTCAATAAGTTCTATTTAATCACCAGTACTGAAAATTTAAAGATTAAAGATGGGAAACCGATGTTAAATATTTAAGATAGGATATTTATCAGAGCCTGTTGCTTCCTATTCATTTCCCAAGCTATTCTTTCGCTTTTCGTTGTAACAATATATCTGTTTCAAATCCTTCTACTTTTGAAAACACTAATTGCTTGCCGTCATTAGATGCACTGATATTAAGCATTAAGTTTATGTCTTGCTCATGTTGACCTATATTTGCAATATGCACATGATCTTGCTCTGAAAATTTGTATAAATACAAACCTAACTGGTGCCCCTGCTTAATAACATAATATATGCCTAAGTCAAAAATATGTGGCCGATATAATAATAACGATGGCGCTAGATTATCAACGGGTAATTGCTCTGTAGCGTGAGTACTTAAAAATAACTCTACGTGTGAAATATAATGATGGTATGAAGGATTTAGCTTCTTCATTTCTTCTACCGATAATACTTTATTAGTTTGCAACTCTTGCAAGTTACTATCTTGGTCTGTTGTCTGACTCACCACCAGCTTATCTTCATTGAGCAGTTTTGTACTGGCAAGTTGCAAGTCGTATTGCCACAACTGCTTACTGTCTTCGTTTGTGGCACTAAAAACTATAAACTTACCATCAGTAGACCAATTGACTTCATCAATATTGTTATAATCAAAAATAATAGCCACTAAATGTTTACTGTAAATATTGATCAAATGAAGATTTTTACGGCTATCTCCTAACAGAAGGTTTTCACCATTGGGTGACCATAATAAATAGGTAGGATGAATATTCTCAGGTAAATTAGCTAATAAGTTAGCGGCTTTTTTATCTTTATTTTTTAACCAAATTTCAATATGTTTGAGGCCATCAGTTGAGCGTCTTTGATAGGAAATAAAAGCAGTTTGACGACCGTCTTTCGATAGAGTAGGTAATACATCGGTACGTGCTGACGAAGAGAGCTGTTTAGCTACTACTTCTTGATGATTATTCAGCGATTTTAGCTGTAAGTCATACAAGTTCACATTCACTAAACCTTCAGCATGCGCTAATTGTTTAGTTAGCGGATTTACGTCAATATCGGGAATAAAGCCGATAGGTAAATGCACCACTTCACTACTACCATCAAGTGACATTAGCCGTAAACTTTCATTACCTAACCAAAAACTTTGCCCACTTTCATGCCACTTCAGCCCCCAATACTCTTGCTCTCTACTTTCAATAATATGAAGCTCTGAACTGGTCAGATCCATATGCTGTAAAGTATAACCTTGCGAACTTTGCTCGACAAAAAGCAGTTCATTAGTCGCTTTGTCTATATCCATCAATATCGGATGAATACTCTGTATATTCTCTTGTTCAATCAGGCTTGGGTAACCTTCTGTCGCTAAGGTCAATTTAGTTAAAATAGGTGTGTTATTTTGCCAACCTTGTAAATACAAAGTGTTATTAGTTAACCAATGCATTTTTTGACGACTAAAACCAACCTGACAATCACTCAAATGAAAATCTGGACTCAAACGCCAAGTTTCAATCGGATTAACAACCGACATTACCCGAATTTCACAACTGATAGGATCATGTCGATAATAAATTAACCATTTACCGTCGGGTGACCACTCGGGAGCCTCTTCACTATAACCTGTACTTTTAATAACATGAACCGCTTGAGTTTGGGCATCAAACACCGCCATATCCATTTGGTCACGATTATGACTGCTTTGGCTAAATGCTAAATAACGACCTTTAGGTGAGTAACGTAGAAAGTTTTCTGGCCCAGGTGTTGACGTTAACCGAGACTCATAGCTGTACTCTGGTACTTGTAAACTCGGCTTTGCTAATTCAATAATGCCTATGGTAATACTAATACCTAATATAACACTGGCAATCGCAACTAGGCTGAGATTAAATTTATTCTTCTTAAATTGTTCAACATGTTCAGATGGCGGCTCAGGAAAAACCAACTCAGCAATAAGTTGGTAACCGACTCTAGGAACAGTTTTAATAAAACGTGGGGTTTCTTTATCATCGTGCAGAGATTTACGTAATTGAGTGACAGCTTGAGAAACAGAGTTATCACTAACTATTGTATCATTCCACAACGCATCCATAATTTGATTACGTGAGACTGCCTGACCATAATTCTCAATCAATAACTTTAGTAAATTCAGCTGCCTAGCTTCAATGTCATGCCATTGTTGGTTAATGCACAGTTTAAGTGCGATAAAATCGACTTCAACCTCATTAACTTTAACTTTTTCTAATTGGCTTTGTGGCATGAATTTATTACAAATTTTAGGGCGAATTATTGGTTAATCGGCGTAACAAAGGGTATTATTCTTAAGCACTATTCTATGCTGCACAGGCATCTATATCAATTGAAAGTTAAAGGCTTCGGAATATAATAAAAATGAGAAATTCAACGGCTTTAGGCATAACTTGCTCGCTATTTTTTAGTCTTAATTCTTTGTCAGTTTTAGCTGCAGAAAAAGAAGACTCTGAACAAGCCATTCAATTAGATTCCTTAGAGAAAATCCAAATACGTGGCATCCGCGGTAGCATAGTTAAATCCATTGAAACTAAGCGTTATAGTAATGCCATTGTTGATGCGATTACCGCTGAAGATATTGGTAAATTTCCCGATAAAAATGTCGCCGAATCCCTGCAAAGAATAACCGGTGTATCACTTACCCGAGTACAAGGGGAAGGTGAGCGAGTTGGTGTACGAGGTACAGCCCCAAGCCAAAATAGAACCTATATCAACGGCCAAAATATTGCTTCTGCAGATTGGTGGATTTCATCACAACCCAACCGTGGCTTTAACTACACCCTACTGCCCGCTGAAATAGTTAGCTCTCTAGAAGTACAGAAATCACCTGAAGCCGATCATGACGAAGGCTCTTTAGGTGGTTCAATTAACATTAAAACTCATACGCCATTAGAGACTCCTGACAATCGATTTATTGGCACTGCACAAATGCAATACAGTGAAGTATCAGGAGAGAGCGACCAGCAACTATCGTTATTTTTAAACCAAATAAATGATGCTAAAGACTTTGGCTTTTTAGTCTCTTTGACACGTCACGAACGAAGTCTTAGGCGTGACGGTTTAGAGTCTTGGGGCTGGGCTGAAAGAAATTTTGATCAAGATGTCCAAGGCAACTTAACCGCGACTAAAAATCCAACCGCTGATTTAACCAATATCTGGTCCCCTGGTGGTGGTGGCTCAGCCGTATTTGAACAACAACGAGAATTAACTAGCGCTATGGTTACCGCGCAATATCAGCCCAATCAAGATTGGAATATCGAATTAAATACCTTGTACTCTGTATTAAATGCCGATAATTCTAACCAGAATTTTTTATGGCAACCTAGCTCGGTTTACGACCGAGGTGGTCATATTTCTGAGCACACGATTATTGATAATACGCTAGTACAAGCAACGTATAGCCAGGTGCCAGAGACCAATACTGAAGGTGTTCCTTTTAATACGTCAATGGAAGCCATTTGGCGACAATCAAAAATCACTACCAGCTTAGTACACCTAATTGTTGAACATGATTTTGACTACTGGCGTGCTCAATACCAAATAGGCATAACCCAAGCAGAAGGTGGTACTAGTAAAGATTCAACTTCACAATGGTCTGCCAATACTGAATATTCCGTAGATTTACAGCAAAATAAAGACATTATAGCCAACTACCAAGTTGACCCAAATGATGCCAGTGCTTGGCATGTTAGTGAAGTGCGTGAAGACTCACAAGAATCAACAGACAGTGAGTTTTTTGTTCAAGCAGACTTTGAACACCAACTTGACCGACCTTTTATACAATCAATAAAGTTTGGCGGTAAATACAAACAACACCAAAGAGATTTTTATCGATTACGTTCTAAAAATGGTGGCTACACTGGTATGGCCGGTGATCTAGGCTGGACATTAGCAGACTATGCTGCCCCCTTCCCTTCACATTATCTTGATGGAATTGGTTCAAACCAAACGTTAAAAAACTATGCTTTTGCCGATATAAGTTCTCTCGAACAAAGTTATCAAACCTTAAATTTTGTACAAGGTGAAGAAAAACCGAGTACCTTTGATATTACCGAAAGTACCTTTGCTGCCTACGGTAAAATTAACTTTTCTGGCGAATATTACCGAGGAAACCTAGGTATTCGAGTCGTTCATACTCTACAAGATGCTTCTGCCTTTCAAAAAGTAGAAGAAGTTGAAACTATCTATAATGATTACCAGTGGTATGACACAGATAAAAGTTATACAGATATTTTACCTAGCATCAATATTGTAATGGATTTTAGTGAAGATGTACTCTTTCGTGTTGCGGCTTCAAAAGTCATGTCCCGTGCTGAATACCATCACTTAATGCCATCCACTAATTATAATGTTACTCAGCGTCAAGGCGCTGGTGGTAATCCAGAGTTAGAGCCTTTTAGAGCAACCAACTTTGATCTAGGAGTAGAATGGTATATTGACGAGGCAGCACTTTTTTCTGTGGCTGCATTTCATAAGGATATTCAATCATTTATCGATATTAAACGTTACCAAGAAATCTATGAAGGTAAAAGCATGATCATAAACCGCCCTGTAAATGGCAGCGGCGGTAGTATTTATGGCTTGGAATTAAACCTACAACAAGAGCTGTTTTACGGTTTCGGTCTTATCGCTAACTACACCTTGGTTGAAGGTGAAAGAAAAGACACCTTAACGGGTGAGAATATCAATATTCCAGGTAATTCAAAACACAGTACCAACTTAACCACCTACTATGAAAATGATTGGTTAAGTACGCGTTTGTCATATAACTTTAGAACGGAGTTTGCTACTGGCGTTGGTGAAGAAATCACCGATGATTATGGTCAATGGGATATCAACGTATCATTTAGCGTAACTGACTATTTATCATTGGTTTTTGAAGGCATTAACCTAACGGATGAGATTATTTATACCTATGAGCGCAATGAATATGCACCCATTGGTATTTATAAAAATGGTCGACGTTATTATGCCGGCCTAAGAGTTGGCTTCTAGCTTATAGATACTAGAACTTAGCTAAAATTGTGCAGAAACGCTTAGGTAATAGCTATCCGCATCCCAGTCTCTTTGGTTTTTATCGTTCGATATTCCGTTATAACCAGCTTGTACTGAGTAGTTACTGTTAATAAAGTAACTAGCACCGACACTATAGGAATCATTATCACTATAAGTAACTGATACCGATGTTTGATCGTCATAGTAATAACTTGCATTTACCCCCCAGTAATCATCAGCCAAAAAGTTATCGCTATTATCAAGGGTATAATGACCGCCAATCACTAAATAACTCTGCTCAGCAAAGCCAAAAAAGTACCGACTAGAAAGATTATGAATATCAAAGTCTTCATCTACATCATAGCTAAAACCAACGTAGTCTGTATCGGCAAGTTGTAGGTTATAACTAGCACTATAACTAAAGAAGTCATCGCCATCACCGCCATCATCGTAGTTTGCACGAATAACTAAATCATCGGACACTAAATACCCTAAAGTAGCAGTATAACGATTACCGCTGTTGTCATATGAGAATTCATTAATTTTACCATCTGATTGATGGTGGCTATAACTTGCACCAATAATGACGTTATGGGTTATCCACTCTCCACCTAGACTAACGTTATTAGAGTTGGAGTCAGAACTAGCGTTCAAATAATCGCTGGATGTTGCTTTGGTACTTTGACGGCTAATTGAGGCAGAAACATTACTACTGGTATTGATGTAGTCAAATTCCTTTAATGGCCCTAAGGTCTGTCTTTCGTCAAAAAAGTATTGGCTAGACAAAAACAGTACATTGGTATCACTTTTACTATGAAAATTATTTTGCGGCATGTTAAATGAATAACTTGTATTGGAGTAGCCTAGCCCTGAAAAAGATTGGTAGCTTTGAGCCATTGCCCCGTTACTTAAAATTAAAGCCGCTATGCCTGAGAGTTTTGAGAGCTTTGAGAGTTTCAAAGTGTAAAATCCTTTAATAGTTATATCCATATGAAAAACGAAATGAATATGACAGTTAATAAACCCTCCGTCTACAGATAGACTCATTATCTTACACTTTTGCAACAAAATGCACACGACTCGTGCACATTTAGGAAATAGCCGTTGCTCTAGTCATTCAAATTTAAAGACACGCTCAACACCTTTAAAAAGGACTAACTCAATCAATGCTTGTCTAGGTATAATAAGGAATTATCACTTACTATTCTCTTCATATTCTTTGGTGGACTTTTCATGAGCACAATAAAATTTTCAAGCACAGAAACAGAACAACTCGTTATTAAGATTCAGGGGTATTTTGCTAAAGAGCTCGACCAAGACCTTGGTCAATTTGATGCGGAATTTTTACTCGACTTTTTTTCAAAAGAAGTAGGTGCTTACTTTTATAATCGTGGCTTATTTGATGCACAAACAGTTATCGCTGCCAAATTAGAAAATATTGGAGAAATGGTTCATGAAGGTATTAGTGAAATAGAAAAGCCCATTACTTAATACTCGGCTCTAAAAACACCGTTAAGAGACTCTCTTAACGGTGTTTCATTTAATATAGCCCAGTGTTTATTCGGCTAATTGTCATAGATGAAGTTGAACATTAATTTTCGTTAAGGTCGATAAATTCAATCTCTTCAGCGACTAATGCGCCATCGGTATTTATTTTGCCTTCTACTTCAATTAAAGCATGCTTAACTAAGTCACTGGCACTGCCATTTTCAAAGTCAGTTTGCCTATTAGTAATAACTTGATGACCATTTACTGTAAAATTAACAATACTAGTAAACGTATCGACAATACCTAATAATTCAACCTCATCATCTTTTTCTTTACCGTCAATCTCAATATCTAGCGCTAACCAACCTTTTACTGTAGATGTTACCTCTACTTCGACTTCATCACCTTTGACCACAGATAAGAAAAAGTCATCTTGATTTAACGACTGCCCTTGTGCATTTTCATATTGAGTGTCTCCATTGGTTAACACGGTAATGCCTTTGACTGACAACCTTACGTTTTCAGTATCAATATCATCAACTAAGCCATTAATGTCATAGGAGTCGAGTTCACTCGCGCCTGTTTCTTCACGTTCGATTTTACGGCTTATTAACTTTCCGTTAAATTCATAAGCGCCAATATTTAATCTGTCACCTATAGCAATATCAGAGAAATTGAAATAACGTAAATCTTGCGCAGAGTCATCTTTATATTGGGTATAATCATCTACGGTAAACTCTTGACCAAAAATAGTGAAACTATCATAAGATGTTGACTCAACAATGCCCTCTAGACTAACTTCATTCGCTAGTTCAATACGAATGTTATTAATAGGATAGATAGGAGCTCCAGACTCTTGTTCAATGACAGTGGCAACTAAGCTGACTTGACTCCCAATGTTAAGGACCTCATTACTACCTTGGGTAAATTCAGAGCTATCAGTCAACGCATATTTTCGGCCACCTAACTTTATTATTGCCGTGCCACCTTCTTTATCAATATCCTCAACAACACCTGCAACTTCTAACGTACCATCAATAAATAAAACTAAGCCTTGTACAGTAACTTCATCGGCAACAAATTCATTATTTATAGGAGGAAACTTGCTTTTTATCTGTACGATAGAGCCTGAATTCAATAAACCGGTAATATTTGCATCAGCATAGTCTACGAATAACTGACCTATAGTGAAGGTTTTGTTTACCTTATTGATATTGCTTATAGTACCTGTTAGCTGTTGTTCGGTTTGCAGCTCTTTCATTTCTAAGTAACGAACCACAAAGTTACCGTATTCATTTTCAAAGGCACTAAGCTCAACAAAGGTGCCTACAGTTAATTCACTAAAGAGTATATTGTCAAGATTTGTCGCTTCGTTAAGCAAGTAAGTTTGCCCTAAAATAGTTAGTGAATTTGCGGCTAGATCAATAACATCAATAGCGCCAATAGCATCGGCAATGTATGTTACTTCAAGTGCGTTAGGCTCATCAGTAGATAATTTTTGTGCCTCAATGACAACCTTCATACCCACTTTCAGCGTCGCTTCATCACTCTTCCTACCATTACGGGTAATGTCACTATCTTTAGTGATATAACGAACGCCATTAACATAAACACTGCCAAAACCACTGATCACACCTGAGCTGGTTACATGCTTTACCGGCTCTTCATCGTCTGAGCCACAACCGACTAAAACTAAGCTTGCTATAACCATAGCTGCTATTGATTCATATAAATGACGCATAACTACAATCCCATTAGATAATTTCCGCAAGTCTAACACTGGCTACTTTAGTTTTTACGCTACAACTTTGTTGTTTTTTGTTATTGTATGTAAGGTCAAAAAAAGACATAAAAAAACTCGCCGAAGCGAGTTTTTTTTATGTCGTAATAGCTAAGTACTATTGCTCCTAACTGTTAAAACTTATTTTGTAGTTTTAACAGGAAAACCTCGATCACGCATTAACGCTTCAACTTTTGCATCTCTTCCTCTAAAGGCGCGGTAAGCTTCACTTGGATCAACGGCATTACGCACACTAAATAGATGCTCTACCAGTTTATCCGCAACATCTTTATCGTAAAAACCACCAGGTGCTTGTGCAAAGGCTTCAGCTGCATCAGACGTTAGAACTTCTGCCCACATGTAACCATAATAGCTAGAAGCATAACCTTCACTACTAAAGATATGACCAAACTGCGGACTACGATGACGCATCACAATTTGTTTAGGCATCTTAAGCGCACCTAAGGTTTCACGCTCAAACTTATCAGCGTCAATCCCAGTAGGATCAACCGTATGGAATTTCATATCCACTAAGGCTGATGCTAAATATTCAGTAGTTTTAAAACCTGAATTAAAGGTTGCTGCTTCTTTGATTTTAGCTACAAGTGATTTTGGCATTGGCTTACCTGTTTTATAATGCACTAGGTAATTATCAATCACTTCATCTGTAGACAACCAACGCTCTAATAATTGTGATTGAAATTCAGTGTAATCACGTACACCTGAGTTCAATGTTGGGTACTCAACTTTAGACGCTAAAAAGTGTAAAGCATGGCCAAATTCATGGAAATATGTTTCCGCATCCGACCACGAAATTAAGGTAGGTTGCCCTGCTACACCTTTTGAGAAGTTCGAATTGTTAGAAGATAAGACATTTTTCTTACCTTGGAAAGTAGTGTGAGCACGATACGTAGTTGCCCATGCACCTGAACGTTTACCTTTACGAGCAAATGGGTCTAAGTACCATAAACCGATATGTTCACCTGAGGTTTTATCTTTGACTTCCCAAACACGAACATCCTCATGAAATACCGGTACAGATCCATCAGTCACTTCCACAAAGTTAAAGTTGAATAAACGCCCAGCCACATAAAACATAGCCTCACGTAAATTATTCAATTGTAAATATTGTTTAACTTCATCAGAGTCTAAGTCGTACTTATCTTTACGTACTTTCTCAGCGTAGAAACGGTAATCCCATGCTTGTACTTCCTCAATGCCATCTTGTTTTTTACCAATAGCTAGCATGTCAGCAACTTCTTCATCAACACGAGCAATGGCTGCTGGCCAAACTGATTCCATCAAGGCAATAGCATTTTCAGGGGATTTAGCCATACGGTCTTCTAAGCGCCACGAGGCATAGTTTTTATAACCTAATAAACCAACACGTTCATGACGTAATTGTAATATTTCAGCTATGATAGCGTTATTATCAAATTGATCGCCATTATCACCACGGCTGTAGTAAGTATTCCAAACCTGCTTACGTAATTCTCGCTCTGTTGAGTAAGTTAAAAACGGGTCCATTGACGAGCGAGTATTGGTGATAGCGTATTGACCTTGATGATCACGCTCTTCTGCTGCGGCTGCAGCAACATTAACAACTGACTCAGGTAAACCACCTAATTGAGATTTATCTAAATACAGTACATAACCTTCTTCATCAGCAAGGATGTTATTACCAAACTTAGTTTGAAGCGTTGATAGCGTTAAGTTTATTTCTGCGTAACGTTTTTTATCTGCTGGGTTTAACGTTGCACCATTGCGGGCAAAGCTATTGTAGGTCAATAATACTAAGCGTCGATTTGCAGGGCTCATCGCCTTAGTTGCATCACTGTGATAAACAGCTGAAATACGCTGGAAAAGTTTCTCATTCTGATTTGTTTTTGAATAAAATGCTGACAATTTTGGCGCAATTTCACTTTGTAGCGCTCTAAATTCTGGACTCGATTTATTCGAGCGCCAAATCCCGTAATAAGAGAAAAGTCGATTTAATTCTGCCCCTGTTTTTTCCATCGCAACAATAGTGTTATCAAACGTTGGCGCTACCTTGTTATTAGCAATAAGTGCTACTTCTACCAAGTTGTTAGCCATCGCTTCTTCCATTGCAGGGACTAAGCCACTAAGTGTTACTTGATCAAAAGCCGGCACGCCTTCAAATGGGCCTTGCCATTTAGCTAAAAGAAGTGCTTTTGACTCCGCTACGGTTTGCACGCTGGCAGTAGCTTCATTTACTGTATTAGCAGCAGGCTGCACAGTAGTCGTTTCAGTTGCTGTTGAGCAACCCATCAAAATACTTGAAACTAAAAATGCTTTGATAAACTGAGCTTTCATTGAATATTCTCTTTTTATGTAATTGCTCTTAGTTTAACAAGCATCAACTAGAGGGGATATATTAGGAACTACCGTCTATCGCAGTATCAGTGCTGTTAACCTTATTTCTCCGATAAGTAGATACAAATTACACAATAAAAAAGGCCGACTACCGAAGTAGCCAGCCCAAAGGGGAGTAGATTATAACAAGTCAGTTGAGCCAGTCCTTAGGAAAGACAATGATGGCCTCCACCAATCAATATATACTTTGAAAAGTAGAGGGCATTAATGAATTATTACAAGTTGGGAGCTCCCCTAAAACTGGTCGTTAACTCGCTATGGCAGCTTTGGAAAGAAAATCAACAAGCTCTTGCTCTGTTAACAAAGCATCAGCATTTCTATCAATTTTTTTGAAAGATTTGACTAACCATTCATTTTTGCCAGCAAGCACTTCTTTTTCGCTTAATTTGCCATCTTTATTAATATCTAACGAAGTAAAATTAAACTTTTCAGTATTAAATATTTCCGCTTCGCTGACGGTGTCAGCAGTTAAAAGATCTGCTTTTTTTGTACTATTTATATCTGTGTTATGAGCAAATGCTTTTTCAGTATTAATTAAAAAAGACCCCATAGTCACGGCGATTACAAAAGCGGTTACTTGCGTTAAACTGATAGATTTCATTAGATTCTTCTCTTAAAATATTGGCGTTTAATTTTTGTGGGTTAAATTCATTATCGATAAAGGGAGTGCACACAACATGCCACAAAACATAACAACCTGATTTAAAACACTTAAAATAATTTAAAACCAAAATATAGCCATTACACACTAGAAAAACCAGCCAAACTGTCGCCAAATAACAACAGATTAAAATACCCTCCTGATTTACACGAATAAAAAACTTAAGGAGTAACATTAAAACACACAAATACAATGACTTATTAAAAAAACATCAACATACAAAGGGCGTCTCAATTTTGAGACACCCTTGTTTTTACTTTGTTATTGTCATACAAAGGACACCTACTTTCATTTAGAACGCTAGCGTTCAGGCTAAATTTCCATGACTTTTTTTGATAAATCACATAAAGGTAAAGTAAATTTACGCCAACTAACAGCTGCACTTTTTAGCCAGTCAGCTATTAACACTACCTCCCTGAGCAAACTCACCTCAATCGGTTTCATCTTGGTTGCTTTGCCTTTAGTCACGGCCTTGCTGTTAAGTGCTAATAAGGTCAGTCAATTAGCCAAGCAAAGTACCAACGCCATTTATCATGTTGCCCAACTCACCCAGAACAACAATAAACTTGATGACACAATTGCTAAGATGGAGCGTTCAGCGAGCCAATATTCAGTCCTAAAAGACAATGAATTACTTAGCCGATTTAGTCGTCAGCAAGAAGTATTAGCTGATGTTATTCGCAATACTGTTGAGCAACAACAAGATGAAATACTAATAACGTTATTAGATTCATTGCTGCTGGATAGCAAAAGAATAAAAGCCTTATTGTTGGGCGAAGCAATAAACAGCCTCTCATTGAAAGAAATTCAAGATGAGTTTAAGCATTTACACACCATCAACGAAAGGCTTGGTAAGCAGAGCAATATTGTTGTCAATCAGCAGATATTAGATATCCACCAGACCACTGAAAGTATTAGTAAAAGCATCCTTGAAGGTTTATATATCATCCCTATCACCTTAATAATAGCCGCTCTATTTATCATTCTAATCACCAATCCACTAAGACGGCTAACTGATAAAATTAAAGTGTTAGAGCAAGGAAGTTTTGAGCAAAAAATCCACTTACATGGCCCTGTCGAAGTAAGAGAGATTGCTGATGCTTTAGAAAACATGCGCTTGCGTTTACATAGCCTCGAACTGCAAAAATCGAGTTTCATTCGCCATATTTCTCATGAACTAAAAACGCCTTTAGCCGCAATTCGAGAAGGCACTGAGTTGATTTACGACAATAGCGTCGGGCCATTGAATAGTGAGCAAAAAGAAATTTGCGATATTATTCGGTCAAGTGTTAATCGTTTACAACGCCTAATCGAAGACTTACTTGATTTTAATATTGTGCTCGATTCAACAAGTTTACATAGCTTGGAAACAGTTAACTTAGCAATTATTATCGCTGACGCCTGTAATGTTCGAAAACTCGATATCAAATCAAAAAACATCACGCTTTTGTGCGATAACAAGCCACTTCATATCTACAGCAATAGTAAACAGCTTAGTGTTATTTTAGATAATGTATTGTCGAATGCGATCAAGTATTCGCCAATAAATGGTAATATCCAAATAAACTACTTGGCTAGTAAGCAGTCCTTAATACTTACAATTATTGATCAAGGTCCGGGAATAGACGCCGCACACAGTAATAAAGTTTTTGACGCTTTTTATCAAGGTAAACTTCCCGAAAATAGCCACATAAAAGGCAGCGGCTTAGGGCTCACCATAGTTAAAGAGCTATTACTGCGTCTTAATGGCAACATCCGTATTACTCAGGCAACAACATCAAACGATAGTGTTAATCAAGGCGCGCGCGTCACCATCACCTTACCTAACTCCCAAGTAGAAAATAAAGTATGAAAAATAATACCTTTAACTTTTATGTTGTCAGAACATGGCTCACTCCAGCTTTTATTGTTCGAGTACAAAAGCAGCTGTCGATACTTTGCATTGTTTACCTAGCTATTTTAACGAGTGCCTGTCAAATGACCGCACCTACAGTGAATGATTCAAAAAGTTATAGCTTGTATTACTTAGGGTTAAAAAACTCAACCCCCGAAGAGATTTTGACAAAAGAAAAGTCCCTAAAAATCCTTTTAAAAAATAAAGTTCGTGATGATGATGTGTTTATCCAAGGCAAACTAATTTTAATTTACAGCTTATCTAACTCCAGCCTGCACAACCCTTATAAAGCCAAGCGATTACTCAATGAGTACTTACTCGCCGGAGATAACATAACTAAAGAGAACTTTGCTTTTATTATGATGTTAAGAGATCAATTAAACAGCCAATTGCATTTACTTGCTAGTCAGAAAGCGAGTAGCGAAATCTGTGAAAAAGACTCTGATGAGCACCACCTGCTTATTGAGAAATTACAGCAACAATTGAAATTATTGAAACAAATTGATCGAAATATTAATGAGCGTGGCTAAACATTAGTCACATAGCCCAAAAGAGAATTAGTTATGAGCCATAAAAGCCTTTCAGCAACAAGCGCAGCCAAAATTCTAATAGTAGATGACGACCCTAGTTTGTTACGTTTACTTAGTATTCGACTTCGCGCAGCAGGTTATGAGGTTGAATCAGCCGCCAATGCTAAAATTGCCCTAGGAACTTTACAGCACTTCATTCCACAAGTTGTTATTAGCGACCTACGGATGGAAGGCATGGATGGCATGGCCTTATTCGAACAGATCAGAGTACAGCACCCCAATATCCCGGTGGTCATCATGACGGCCCATGGCACCATACCTGATGCTATTAACGCGACAAAACAAGGAGTGTTTAGCTTCTTAACTAAGCCTTTTGAAAGCCAAGAATTACTCAACACGGTAGAACAAGCAATACGCTTGCAACCATCGAGTAGTGAACAAACCAATGAATCTGAGCTGTGGCGTAATAATATTATTAGTCGTAGCACAGTGATGACATCATTATTGCAACAAGCCAAGCAAGTCGCTAATAGTGATTTCAGTGTGCTTATTCACAGCCAAAGCGGTACGGGTAAAGAGTTATTAGCCAAAGCAATTCATCAAGCAAGCAACAGAAAAGACAAGGTTTTTACAGCTATTAATTGTGCAGCAATCCCTGAACAGTTACTTGAATCAGAGCTATTTGGCCATACCAAAGGCGCATTTACTGGCGCAGAGCGTAATCACCAAGGTTTATTTCAAGCAACAGATGGGGGCACGTTATTTTTAGATGAAATTGGCGATATGCCACTCAGTTTTCAAGTAAAAATGTTACGTGTACTTCAAGAGCGAGAAGTTCGGCCAGTAGGCAGTACTCAAGCGATTAAAGTCGATGTACGCATCATTTCTGCAACCCATGTGAATTTAACCAACGCAATTAAAGCGAATACTTTCAGAGAAGATTTATATTATCGGCTCAATGTAGTTGAGCTAGAGCTACCTCCCCTAGTACAACGACGCGAAGATATTCCATTATTAGTGCAATACTTTTTGAATCAAGCTGTTGCCCGCTCAAATATGCCAATAAAAAGTATCTGTCAAGAAGCTATGGAATTACTTATCAGTGCTCCTTGGCCAGGTAATATCAGGCAGTTGCAAAATGTGGTAGAACAAAGTGTGGCGCTCTCGAGCGAAAATGTCATCAGTGCAATATTGGTTAAAAATGCCCTACGCGATGATTCAACAAAGTTTCCTTCTTTTCAGCAAGCTCGAGATCACTTTGAGCGCGATTACTTAGCTAAATTGTTAAAAATTACTGCCGGCAATGTCTCACAAGCAGCACGCATTGCACAACGTAATCGCACCGAGTTTTATAAACTATTAAATCGTCATCACTTAGTCGCTGAGTCATATAGAGATACATAGTTAAATTAAATCTAATTTTATATCAATAGTTTATTAAAATATTGATATAAAAAAGGAAGTCACATAACTATGTAACTTCCTTTGCTTTCACTTAATTAGCACGTAGAACTTAATTAAAATTTAATGACTAATGAAAGTGAATGCTTTGGTAGCAGCCCCTAATTAAGTTTAAAATCTACTTTTTTCACTTTAATGTTTACGCCAGCATCAGTTAATTCTTGGTAAAAATCACCTTCTTGGCAATAGCTAACCTGTCGACAAACAATGACGTACTTAAGTACACCTGCTTTATTACTTTGCAGTGCTGCTTGTTTAAACCAATACATAGCTTGGCTAAGGTCCTTATCAATGTATTCACCATTTAAATACATTTGGGCTAAGCTTATTTGCCCCTCTGCAAAGCCTAACTGAGATGAACGACTAAAGTACTCAAACGCCTGCTGTAAGTTGTTCTCTAAATAGCTAGATTTTTTAAAGCTTAGCCCTGCAAGGTTTTCTCGTTTCCCCGGAATATACAATGCTGAACGCTGTTTAGGCTCAGGATCATTAATGTAATTCCCGTAAAGCATATTGTGGTCTGGCCGTTTAATCATATAAATGGCGCTAGCGTCATACATTACTTTTAACTGAGAAAGCTTTAAGTCATAGCGCTTGGATTCAAAATACTCTTTGTACCTTAATTGTCCGTAACGAATGCTATCTTTCAACGCTTGTTGACGCAGATAAAAGACATTGCCATAAAGCAAAGTAACTATGTCACCTGTAATATCAACGACCTTGGCAAGACGATATTTTTCATTAGGTCGAAGGTTTTCATTAAGCAGACGAAAATCTAAAAAATAAATATCATCAACTTTAGGGCTGGTTAGGTAAGTTAAGCTATTATCATCTTCTTGTTGAGATTGACTCGATTTTTTATAAATAAACAAGCATAAAAAAAATAAAGCTATGATTTTAAGTATGTTAGCCACAGTAAAGCTGCCATTAAACCTTAAAGCAGTTTTCCCTATTTTTATTGCTGCCTTCATAGCCTTGTCAATTCCACTTTGTTTCTTGATGTTATCCATTCATCGCCCTTAGTTTATCAGCGTTAATTTATCTGTTTTAACTTACCTATTTTAAAGTAATCTAGCCTGTAACCAAGCTGAAATATCAGCGAGTTGCTCTGGTAATACCGAATGCTCCATTGGGTAACTCTGCCAAGTAACTTGATAGTTAGCCGCGGTTAGTAATGTATTGGCCATTTTACCTGCACTGATGGGGACAACCTCATCTCGCTCACCATGGTTTTGTAAGATAGGTGTCGCGACATTAGCACTGTGACATTGCTCTGGTAATTTATCTGCTGTGGGTAAATAGCAAGATAACGCCAAGATCCCCGCTAAGCTTTGTTCAAACCGTAAGCCAGTAAATAAACTCAAGACACCGCCTTGACTAAAGCCAGCTAAAACAATATTTTTTGCTGCAATACCTGAATCAATTTGCTCTTGAATTAAGGCTTGTACAAGGATTTCTGAGGCTAATACACCGTCCATATCGGCGCGGTTATGTAAATCCATACTTTTAATGTCATACCAAGAGCGCATAACATAACCTTGGTTAATCGTTACCGCCTGCTCTGGTGCATGGGGGAAAATAAAGCGTATACCATGATTTTCAGGTAAAGATAATACCGGTACGATAGGCGCAAAACCAGCACCCGAGTCTCCCAGACCATGTAACCAAATAACACAAGACGTTGCTGTATCTTTAGGTTCTACTGTAATTCGTTCAAGTGGTGTTGTTGACATAAAATTCAATGATTTATTCATAAATAAAAAGATGACATATCATAACAATCGTTAATGCCTATGGCAAAAACGTAACTCTAAAATTATGTTTAAAGTAACTGTCCTACATTACTTTGAAAGTAATCTAAAAATGTCCGCGTTTTACTGGCGACATTACGGCTTTGATAAAGCACACTTAAACGCTGGGCGACACTTTCATTGCTGAGCGATAATCGTTGTAGTGATTGATTTATTGTCACATTTTTTCTCATAACATAATCAGGTAATTTACACAGGCCAAGACCTTGCTCTGCCGCCTGTAAACGCATTTCAGGACTAGAAAGTACCACTTTACCACCAACATTAACCTGCTCAATTTTATCGCCATTACGAAAATGCCAAGGCAGATTTTCTTCTTCCAATATGCAGTCAAATTGGCTCAGTTGTTCTGGTTTAATTAATGTTTCTTGCAGCAGTTCACTTTCAGCCTTAGACGACATAGTTGGTGACAAATAAATAGATTGTGGAAAGCTTAATAATTCTTTAGCAATCCAGTTTGTTGCTGGCAACGTTTGTTCGTGCAAAACAAAACAAAGGTCAAACTTGGGATCAAATTCAGGAACCGAGCCAGAGTAATGTTGGCAATGTAACTTAATTTTAGGATAGCGCCTTAAAAAATCGCTAATTAAGGTACTGATAATTTGATTAAAAAATTCTAAAGGTAATAATATTTTCAACTTACCTTGCGGCTGGTTCAATAATGAAGAAAGCTCTTCTTCTACTTTAGTTAACGCGTCTATATGCTCTTTACTCGCACAAAAAAGTAAACGGCCACTCTCTGTCAGCTCTTGTTTTCGAGTAGTGCGCAACAGCAGTTCACAGCCTAGCTTTCTTTCTAACGAAACTAAACGTCGACTTAATTTTGATTTGGCTATACCTAACTCTTTGGCCGCTAAAGTAAAGGAGCCTGCTTCAACTAAGCAAACAAATAAGTGCAAATCATCTAAATTACTCAACTTCATATTTCCTCTTACTTTTTAACGCTACCAAGCACTGTTGCACTTTTAGAACAATGAATTCCATTAAACACATCTAATAAAGTAATTGCAACCTAAGTACACTGCAATGACTTATTAAGAGTTAAACAAAAATCACATAATGGGGTACATCATGAGCACAGACGTTTTAACAAAAGTTGAAGAAGTTTTAGCTGAGAATTTTTCACAAGAAGTAGAAAAAGCTAAAGGAAAAGTATTAATCGATTTTTATGCCCCTTGGTGTGCGCCATGTAAAATGCTTGCGCCAGTAGTTGAGCAAATAGCTCAAGAACATGATGATATTAAAGTCATAAAAATCAATGCGGATAATAGTCAGGAGTTAATGGCTAAATTTGGTATTCGAGGTATTCCAACATTACTCTTAATGAACAATGGGGAGCTTGTAGCAACACAAGTCGGAGCAGCTTCTGTTAGCCAAGTAAAAAAATTCGTACAGCAATAACAAACGTTAAGGTAATGGACTCAGCTTTCAATAGCTGAAGTCCAATGCTTTATATTTTTCCCTTGTATCTACACATTACTCACTATTTATTGATCTACTTCGGGCATCACTAGTCACTATTCATTACAATCGTTTATAAGGATCGCTCTTAACAATATTGTCGTAATCACCTTAGATGTATACAAGGCACACAAATTATGAAAATTACCGACTTAGCAACAGAACAAAAAATCCCACCACTATTGCGCTTAGGCTTTCGCCCATTTTTCCTTAGTGGTGCAATATTTAGCGTTTTTGCCATTACACTTTGGCTATTAATGTATAAGGGAACAATTAACTTATCTCCACTAGGTGGTGGTTACTGGTGGCATATACATGAAATGATTTTTGGCTTTGGTGGCGCCATTATTGCCGGATTTTTATTAACCGCAGTACAAAACTGGACCGGCGCACGAGGTGCTCAAGGCATAACACTACTTGCTTTATTTCTACTCTGGTTAGCGGGTCGAATTTTTCTAGTAATACCCGAATTACTTGGCTCAACCATCGTCAGTCTAATTGACTTACTTTTCCTTCCAACGGTCGCCTATATTTTAGCGAAACCTATTATTGCGATAAAACAATACCGTAACTTATTTTTTGTACCACTGTTAGTCTTGTTCACTCTCGCTAATTTAGAAATGCACTTAGCCATACACTATCCTACAACGTTTAATAGCGTATATTCTGGTTATGCTGGCGTTATGCTAGTAACGTTTTTAATGTCGGTAATGGCTGGCCGCGTAGCTCCTATGTTTACTGCTAATGGCACAAAAACACCGAAAACAACACCAATTCCTTGGTTAGATAAAGCTGCCAATGGCAGCATCGCCATTGCCATGTTCAGTTTATTATTACAGCCCGTGGTTGGTTTTTCAGCGAATTTTTTTGGGGTATTACTTATCATTGCCAGCGTGTTTCAAACAATGCGTTGGTTAAGATGGCGACCTTGGATCACCTTAAAGGTTCCTCTTTTATGGTCTATTCACGGCGCGATGAAGTTTATCTGCTTTGGTTTATTTGTCCTAGGTGCAAGTTATTTAATACCCGAAGTACCCAGTAATCATGCCTGGCATTTACTGACTATTGGTGGCATCGGTGGTTTAATTTTAGCGATGACTTCTCGTGTTTCTTTAGGCCATACTGGACGCCCGCTAACGCCACCAAAATCGATGACTATTGCCTATGTATTAATAAACTTAGCTGCACTTGTCCGTACTTTCGGCCCTTGGGCTCTACCTGAGAAAGCCTTATTATTTATTGATATCAGCGGTGGCTTTTGGATATTAGCTTTTGCCATCTTTATTATTGGTTACGGCCCTATGCTAATCAGCGCAAGAAAAGATGGTCGACCTGGGTAAGGTCATTTACACTAACGCATTAATATAGTCGTTATCTATTTTGATTTAGCTAAGTAGCTCTATAGAACTACTTAGCTTATTTTTATACGACTACGACAAAACAATTGAGTAAATAACATGCGTGCCGTATTTTTAGATAAAAACACCTTCAGTTCTGCCATTGAGTTTTCGGCTATTGAAAAACAGGTCAGTCAGTTAACCTGTTATGAGAAAACTCTCCCCACTGAGATAACACAGCGCTGCCTTGGTGCCGATATTATTATAACTAACAAAGTACAGTTAACCGCTGAGGTTTTAGCGACCCTGCCTAAGGTAAAACTCATTTGTATCAGTGCCACGGGTTATAACAATGTTGATATTGAAGCAGCTAAACATTTAAATATAGCGGTAACAAATGTCAGCGGTTATGCCGGACAATCAGTAGCACAATATGTATTTGCTCAATTACTCGAGTATTATCAACAAACCAACCATCAAAATAGCAATACTGAACAAGGTTTATGGTCAAGTAGCGATGCTTTTTGTTACCACGGTAATAACATTAGTGAACTGGCAGGTAAAACGCTTGGTATAGTTGGTTACGGTAGTTTAGGAAAAGCCGTTGCAGGAATTGCAAAGGCCTTTAATATGAAAGTACTTATTAGTGAGCGACCTAAAGCTAAGGTAACGAGAGTAGATAGGCTTACTTTTGGACAAGTCATAGAGCAAGCTGACATTATTAGCTTACATTGCCCACAAAAAGCTGAAACAGAAAAGCTAATCAATGCTGATGTTTTATCAAGTATGAAAAATACCGCAGTACTAATCAACACTGCTCGAGGGGCATTGATTGACGAGATAGCTTTATTACATTCGTTAAAAAATAAAGATATTGCTTACGCCATTTTAGATGTGTTGACACAAGAACCACCACCTCCTAACCACCCGTTACTTAAGAATAAATTAGAAAATTTAAAAATTACCGCACACATCGCTTGGGCAAGTGTTGAAGCCCAACAGCGTTTGATTGATTTATTGAGCCAGAATATTGTTGCCTTTAAGCAAGGTGAGAGGTTAAACCGTTTGGCCTAAGCTAACTTGGTTCATTGAAATATAGAATAACTATGTTTAACACATTTTGTTTGCTCTAAGCTCGCTACTGAAGCTCTAAGTTGGTCAATTAATTAATCTGTTTGGTATTAGCTAAAGCTTTGCTATCTTAGTATTAGGATAACCAATTATTTGCGTAAGTAATCATATGACACCTAACAAAGACAGCATTGAGTATTCACCTTTATCTGCAAAGTATTTTCTACAAGTTATTACTCTCGCAAACCATGTTCATGGAGAGGGCTATTTAGATAATAAAAAGCTAATTGAATGGACCAATAAAGGCATAGTTAACGATATAAACTGTAGTTTTGTTGCTTTACTCAACGAGCAGGTAATTGGTTTTCGTAGTACTTATTCAGCCAATAAATGGAAAATAGATCAATGGTGTACGCCAGAGTTATGGCAGGTAGACAGTCAACAATGTTGTTATTTCAAATGTAATACCGTCGATGAAAAATACCGCGGTTTGGGTATCGGTAAAAAACTATTACAACTGGCCATTAAAGCAGCTCAGCTACAAGGTGCTCAAGCTGGTATAAGTCATTTATGGAAACAAAGTCCTAAAAATAGTGCCATATTATATTTCAGTAAATGCGGAGGGATATTAGTAAAATCTCACCCTGGCAAGTGGAATGAAGATAGTAAACAGGGTTATAACTGTATTTTATGTGGTCACGATTGCCACTGTGAAGCGGCTGAAATGATTATTCATTTTGAGAGTTAATACTTCTAAGTATCACAGAGAGTAAATATCTAAATATTCTCAGTTTCACTATTGAGCTGGTCTTTTATGTGTTGAAAGATATCTTCATCAAATAACCCTAAACCTTTTCGAGTAAGAATAAAAGATGATGCACTACCTACCTCATGAGCGATGAGATCTTCATGACGTAAAAAAGCTAACGTACCTATATGAGCGGCACGTTTGTCAGTTTCAGAGTTTGGAAACACATCATTAAAACCTATTTCTGTTGGCGTAGGAAAATTCTGCGCTAATAGTTTAAGTACGATAACTGACGACTCATCGAATTGTGAAAAATTGACACTCATTATATTTCCCAGTAACTGCAATACATCTACTATAGAATATAGCAGACTGAAATCAATTATAAAGTTGTTAAGTACTCACTGTAGCTAACATTTTTATTCTCGTACATTATGCTCAACTAATTTGTTGTCTTTTGTATAGCCAGCAGGGTCAAATATATTACTGCCATTCCCCTTCTTCTACCAAAACATGACAACACTATATTCGACAAGTTTCAGGTTAAATTGCCAACACCCCTTAAAAAGTATAGGTAGTCATTAATTACTTTTGTTAGAAACCTCTGCCGGTAATTGCCAATCAATTTGATTAATATGATGCTTCGCTAACCAAGTATTTGCTTGAGAGAAATGCTGACAACCAAAAAAACCGCGATATGCTGAGAGAGGTGATGGATGAGGACCAGATAAAACAAGATGTTTATCTTGGTTTATCTTTTTCCCTTTTTTCTGGGCATGTGCTCCCCATAAGATAAACACGCAGCCATTATTCTGCTCATTTAATGTATTAATAACTTGCTCGGTAAATAGCTCCCAGCCCAGTTTTGCATGAGAATGAGCATTACCTTGCTGCACAGTTAACACGGTATTTAGCAACAGAACACCTTGCTCTGCCCAATGCGTTAAACAGCCATGTTTAGGGGCTTTAAAGCCCTTGATATCCGTTGACAGTTCTTTATACATATTCACCAGTGATGGAGGTACTTTTATACCATCTTGTACTGAAAAGGCTAAACCATGTGCTTGATCTTTTCCGTGATAAGGATCCTGGCCAAGAATGACAATTTTTACATCAGCTAAATCAACGTGATTGAAGGCATTGAAAACATCATCTGCTGCTGGATAAATTGAAATGTCAGTCGCTCGTTGTTTAGCAACTTCTTTAACTAAATTTTTAAAGTAGCTTTGTTTAGCTTCACCGCTAATTAACTGTTGCCATTGTGGTTTGATCATATTTATATCCAAAGTTTTATAGCCGTTAAGACTAAAAAAGCCATCACCAAAGTGATAGCTTTTATATTTACCTGAGATTTTACCTTAATATTTTACTTTAAGTAATGCCGTTAAGCATTGTTAACAGAGTTATTAAGGCTTTCCTCATATTAACTTAAAAGGTAGCTACGTAAATCACTGAAATCAGTAGTGAGATCTTGCGATAATATAGGTTCGCCAGCGCAATCAGCTAACTCTTTAGGTAAACCAATAGGTTGACCAAGAATACTTTCAACAACTTCTTTAAACTTAGCTGGATGAGCTGTACCTAAAAACACACCAAACTCCCCTTCTGTTGCGCTATATTGCAATGCTTTATAGGCTACAGCAGCATGAGGTTCACTAATATAACCTAATTTACTTAGTTGAATAACCGTTGATTGGGTTTGTTCTTCATCGATAGATACTGAGCTGACACAACCTTGCTCAACAATACCACTTTTCAACATATGCTCGACGCGTGGCCAGTTATTTGGGTTACTTACGTCCATAGCATTTGAAATAGTCGCTACTGTTTTATTCGGTGTCCACTCACCTGTTTCTAAGTAACGTGGCACGGTATCGTTAGCATTAGTCGCGGCAATAAAACGTTTAATAGGTAAGCCCATCGCTTTAGCAAATAAACCTGCTGTAAGGTTACCAAAATTACCACTTGGAATAGAGAATACTATACTGCTTAAATCACTTTTTGCTCTTGAAAGCTGTGCTACTGCTTCGAAATAGTAACAAACCTGAGCCAATAATCTGCTGATATTAATAGAATTTGCCGAGTTCAAGCCGATAGTATTTGCTAATTCTTTATCATCAAACGACTGCTTAACCAGTGCCTGACAATCATCGAAATCACCATCAACGGCTAATGTTTCAATATTACCGCCTAGGGTGGTAAACATTTTTTCTTGCAATAAACTAATCTTGCCTTTTGGATACATGATTACAACACGAATGTTATCAATACCATGGAATGCATGAGCAACAGCTGCTCCGGTATCACCTGAAGTCGCGGTTAGAATAGTTAAAGGTTTAGTTTCACCTGTTGCTTTCGCGTCTTTAGCAACAAAAGCTTGTAAACATTTAGCCATAAAACGAGCACCAAAATCTTTAAACGCTAACGTTGGCCCGTGAAATAACTCTAAAATTGCGCGATCTGGACTTATCGGTTGTAATAAGGCCGGAAAATTAAACGCATCAGTAACTATGTCAGTTAATTCACTTTTCGTTAAGTCACCTTCAACAAAAGGTTGAAGTATTTTGACGCTACGCTCTACCAAAGGCAGTGCTAGTAATTCTTCAATGTTATCTAATTTAGGCATTGAGCTCGGAAAAAATAAGCCCTGACTTTTACCTAAGCCTTGTTTTACTGCTTGTGAGAAAGATACCTGCTCGTCATTTTCTTTTAAATTATAATATTTCACTGTCTTTCCTAATAATCTGTTTACTAAATGGTTTAGCCATCGTGATCATATTTGACCAATGCAAATCGCTATAAATTAAATTTCTGTTGCGCCAACTTTGTCTACTTTACACACATGAACAAAGCCTAGTGCGGTTTGTAAGTAGTTATCTTGTAACCATAAAGCGTATTGTTCTGCCTGCTGTTCGTTATCACAAACACAGAATAGTGTCGGTCCTGAACCTGAAATACCTACCGCTAACGCGCCTTGTGCAGTCAAGTAATCACGCGACTCTTGATATCTCGGCAACAAGTTAGTTCGATACGGTTCAGCAATAACATCAGTTAGTACTGAGAATGCTTGTCCCTTATCTTGACGATGACAAGCATCAACAAATGTTGCTAAGTTTTGACCATAATGAATAACATCACTACGGCTATAACTTGTTGGTAAAACATCCCGAGCAGCTTTAGTCGATACTTCAATACCTGGGTATGCCATTACATAATAACAATCATCAAAACTTGGTAAAATGCGCGAGATCACATTTTCATCCGGCACCATTAATTGCAAGCCACCTAAGTAGCAGGGAGCTACATTATCATAATGTAAACTACCACTAATTTGGGCTTCCATTTGCCCTGTCATTTTTAATAAAACATTTTCAGAGAAACTAAAATCATGAAATTTAGCGTAAAAGGCATTCAATCCCGCTAATGCGGCAACAACAGAGCAAGCACTTGAGCCTAAGCCACTGCCAACAGGCATTTTTTTATCCAAGCTAAGGGTAACAAAAACCGGAACTCTGTCTGCACTGTGTAATTGCTCATTAAACAATAATAAGCATGACCAAACAATATTGTCTTCTTTATTACTCGGTAATTTATCGGCAAAGTTACCGGTAACCGTTAAACTATTTTCATTTGATGTGGTTGCACTAACGGTAACAACATCACCTAATAAAGTGCCATCTATTGGCTTAACTGCTAGCCCCAACACATCAAAACCAACACTGACATTGCCAATGGATGCCGGTGCAAAGACTGAAACACTGTTATTAATATTACTGACTGACATTAGTGCTGTTGCTCCCACGCTAAGGTTCTTAATAAGTCACCGAAGACACCTGCAGCTGTAACCGCTGCACCAGCACCGTAACCGCGTAAAACAAACGGTAATGGTTGGTAATAACGACTATGAATAGCCAAGGCGTTTTCACCATCTTTAATGCTGTATAATGGATGGTCTGCTCCAACTGACTCAATTGAAACCTGACATTTTCCGTCAACAATATTACCAATGTACCGCAGTACTTTGCCTTCTAATTTAGCACTTGCTACGCGCTCAGCAAAATCACTATCAAGCTTAGTTAGGTTATTCATAAACTGACTAACATCGCCACTGGCATCAAAATCACTCGGTAATACTGATTCAATATTGATATCAGATAATTCTAATTGCATACCTGCTTCACGCGCCATAATTAATAGTTTACGGGCAACATCCATACCACTTAGATCATCGCGAGGGTCTGGCTCGGTAAAACCGTTTTCTTTGGCAATTGCGGTAGCCTCTGATAACGACATACCCTCTTCTAATTTACCAAACATATAAGATAAAGAACCAGATAATACCCCTTCAAAACGCTGTAACTCATCACCCGCTTTAATTAAACTCTGTAAGGTATCAATAACCGGTAAGCCAGCACCTACTGTTGTTTCATATAAGAAACGACGATTGGTTTTCTGTGCCGTACTACGTAATTCTTGATAATATTCCCAAGAATCTGTATTAGCCTTTTTATTTGGTGTAACAATATGAAAACCTTCAGCTAAATAATCTACATAACTCATAGCTAATGCTTCATTTGATGTTGAATCAACAAACACTGGGTTAATTAAATGATTATCACGAACAAACCCTTTAAGGTTATCTACATTAACGGGCAAGGCATTAGTAGCATTGGCAACAACGTCTTGCCAGTTATTTAAATCAATACCTTCTTTGTCAAATACCATGCCTTTAGAGTTGGCAATACCGTAGACTTTCAAAACAATATTTTGCTTTTTCAAACTCGCTTGCTGACGAGATATCTGTGCGATTAACTCACTACCAACAACGCCACATCCTACTAAGAAAACATCAATAGTTGGTTTATGAGAAAAGAAATTTTGATGGCTAACTTTCATCGCATCCATACATTTTCGTTGTTCAACTACAACTGAGATACTACGTTCAGAAGAGTCCTGAGCAATAGCAACTACGTTAACCCTAGCTTGAGCTAATGAACTAAAGAATTTAGCGGCTACGCCACGTTGATGATGCATACCATCACCAACAAGTGAGACAATTGATAACTCCCCCTTTAACGATAAAGGTTCAAGTAAGCCGTTTAAAAGCTCTAATTCAAATTCATCTTGTAAACTTTGTTTCGCACGTTCAGCGTCACTTGAATAAATACAAAAGCTAATGCAATACTCACTCGAAGACTGGCTAATAAGTATCAAAGAGATGTTTTCTCTACTCATGGTTGCAAAGACGCGACTTGCCATACCGACCATACCTTTCATGCCTGGTCCTGACACATTTACCATGGTTAAGTCATCAAGATTTGAGATAGCTTTAACCCGTTTTTGTTGGTCATTTTCACTAGAAATCAAGGTACCTGGCGCACTTGGATTACTAGTATTTTTAATTAGACAGTTGATATGATATTGAGCGATTGGCCCTATTGTTTTTGGATGCAACACACTAGCGCCAAAATAAGAGAGTTCCATTGCTTCTTGATAAGATAAACAGTCAAGTAATTTAGCCTCTTTAATATATCGAGGATCAGCATTGTAAACGCCATCTACATCGGTCCATATCTCACAACACTCAGCTTCTGCACAGACAGCTAATACTGCCGCAGAATAATCAGAGCCATTACGTCCTAACGTAGTTACTTGTGGCATATCACTATTATTATCGGCATTAACACCAATAAAACCTGGCATTAACGATACTTGACTTAATTTATTGTATTCAAGCGCGAACTTTTCTTTTGATAGTACTAGATCGGCTACCGCATTAAGTGAAGAGTTGTTTGTGTATAAAAATTTCTCAGGTGCTAATAATGAGACTTGTAAGCCATAAGCTTGTAATACCGCATCAAGTATTGCCACACTTAAACGCTCACCTGTACTGATGATTCGCGCTCGAATATGATCTGGGCAATAGGTTAATAAAGTTACCCCTTGCATATAACGTTGCAGCTGATGCTCATAATTAGTTAATGCTTGTTCACAGTGTTGATGATTAAAGTTGCTAATACTTGCTGATAAATCATCAATGATAGTCGTTATTGCGCGTTTGAAGTGGCCTAAATCTGTTACTAACTTTGCTTCATCGCTAATATTTTCAGCCATAGCGACTAAATGATTAGTAACACCTTGTGGTGCAGATACAACAACAGCAATTTTTGAAGACTCACTTTTGTCTTTGATAATATCGGCAACTTGACGAAAACGCTCAGCTGAAGCTAATGAAGAGCCACCAAATTTAAGTACACGCATGTTTTTTCCTTCCTAAAGAATAATGAATAAAAAATCTATTTTTATGCAGAACTTATTTAAGTCCTTACATGTCATTAGAGTTAATACTCTTCATTGTAAGCATAAAAAAGCCCGTAACCTTTTCAGGTCACGGGCTTCGATAAAATTTTTACTTTTTACACGTTAGCCAGCGACCGCCATCCCAATTCGGGTGGTGGTGGTAATAAGAATAATGTGGCTGTTGTTTATTTTCATAAGCCTAAAATGCCTTAAGTCATGATAAGTGTCAATCTTTAATGACAAATAAAAACAAATAAAAAGTTATAGTTTATGCATAAAAACTTGAATAAAGGAAAAAAACTGGTAAAGACTTGCTAGATCATCGTGTATTAATCGATGGCCATAATTGTAGGGGAGTCGGCACAGCAGACTTGGTTTCGCCCCTGGCCTTTTGCTTGATATAAAGCACTGTCTGATTGAGTAATTAGCGCTTCATAATTAGATTCTTCAGCGCTAAGCTGCGCAACACCTAAGCTTACAGTAACCTTTATATCATGAGTTTTATACGTTAAGGACTTTGTAGCTATGCTGTTACAAATACGCTGTGCAAGTTCCATTGCACCTTTTAGAGCTGTTTCAGGTAATATAATAGCAAACTCTTCGCCGCCGTAGCGACCGAATATATCTTCAACTCTTAATAAAGAACTTATTAAGGCACTTACTTCAATTAGCACCATGTCACCACATTGATGACCATAATTATCATTGAGTAACTTAAAGTAATCTAAATCGAGCATTATAAGCGACAATTTTTTATCATGTCGTTGTGCTTTCGCATATTCTTGCTCTAATGATTCTTGCCAATGTCTACGATTATATATTTGTGTTAAACCATCTATACGGCTTATTTTCGCAAGCTCATCTAAGGTTTTTTGTAATTGAGTTTGGTAATGGCAAACATCTGTAACATCTTCAATTAAGATACAAATATTTTTAACTGTGCCATCAGTTTCAATAGGTAAAAAGGTACAGTTTTGTGCCATAAATTCGCTATCAGTAGTGATAGGACGAGTATGAGGTAGTTCAAATAGATGATGTCTTTGTTGCCAAGAACAAAAGCTTGGGGTATTTAATTGTAAAACTGAATCAAGTTTTCGAGATAACCAACGCTCAGGTAATTCAGGAAAGGCAATAAAGATAGATTGATCAAGAATATTGGTGGCTATTTTATCGGTATGCACTTGCAAAAATCGATTCCACATTACAATATTATATTCAGCATCTAAGACTAAAATGCCAGTGTTCAATTGATTCGCTATTTGGTTATTTACTTGTGTCAGATTTTTCTCACTTAAAGCCGAAGTATTTTTATTTTCTAGTGAAATAAGCGCATTTATATCAAGCATTAAAATTCAGCCAATATCCGGTCAAGTACATTTTTTATATTAATAATTGCTGTCTCAGGGATCAGCAATACCATATTACAATTAAAAGAGTAGTCAGTAACTTGATAATTAATATTCACTTTTAACGCTAAATCCCAACTAAATGGCATTTGTTGTAAATGCTCAGATAAATTGTCTTTTACATTAGGTAATAATTTAGGCGCATTATAAGACATTTGATTATCTATTTGTCGAGCAAAAACATTTAAAAAAGTAGTCGTTAAAATAGAGCTAATATCAATTAATTGTTCATCTTGCGATAACTCATCAGGTTCATATCCTAATAAATCGGCAATACGTCCTGAATCTTCTTCTTGATACACTAACAGTGCTTCACCGCGAATACCTTCATAACCAAAAAAACCTTGACTAACAACCGCCATAGTATTTTTTTGCTGACTCAAAGTTTGCATTAACTCTTTTGCATCAACACTCTCAATACTAGGCACCTTTAGGTAGACAAAAGTATTGAGATAGCGAGCAAGTTGATCACTCGCTTGCCCCATAGCAATGTTAATCAACTCTTGCAAACAGTCTTGTTGGTCTTCAGTTAAGTAAAACTCATTCATAATAAGTTATGCTGCTGTAAGTTATTAAGTAAAACATCCTGTTTGACAGGCTTACGTATAAACTCTTTAGCGCCGAGTGCTTTTACTTTAGATTGCATTTCAGGTTGAATATCAGCTGAAATAACAAAGACATTACAGGTGATATTTAATTTTTTAATACCTTGTAAAACACCAATGCCGTCAATACCAGGCATAGTTAGATCAAGAAAAAGTATTTCAATCTCATTATTTCTTAAAATAGTTAAGGCTTCTGCTCCATTAGTTGCAGTTTGAACATTGCCTTGCCATTCTTCAGGAAGACTTCTAAGTACTTGCTTCCTAGCCATATTGGAATCATCACAAATAAGCACCGATGGGCTCATAGGAGGGGTAACCTTGTTTTATTATTCTATTGACAATAATTTACCCTAAATAAAAGCAATTGTTAATCACCAATTGCTTTTATTTAACACTATTTTGAAGATATTTTTGTGTTCATGAAGAACTGAAATGAAATTACGTGAAAAATCGGTACTTTTCAGGTAACTGGCAAGCTAAAAGACCAAGGAAATTGTATTCTAGTAATTGGTGCTCAACTCGACTTAAATTAGCCCCCAAGAACAAATGAAGCACAAGCAAGAGATAGAACTGCAGAGCAGGTATAAACAACTGAAATCTGAATACTATGTAAATTAATTTTCATTACGATGCCTTATCACGTTAAATAAAAACAAAAGATAGTTAATGACAGTAATTATAATGTATGGGAATAAAAAAAAGTGTAGTTAACGGTTAGTGCTTTGTCTAATTTTGTGATAAAGATCATTGATCTTTTTATGTTTTGTTACCTTCTTTTGTATTTATACCAACAGCACTAATTAATTAATCAACTTAGAGTTCTAGTAGCGAGCTTATAACAAGAAAAATTTGTTAAACATAGTTATTCTATATTTCATTAATTTTGTGACGTTATTAGTTTGCTAATAAACTCCCGAGGGCGAGTTTAAAAGGCTTATATCCGGCGTTATTAATATTGACAAGGGAATAACCATTCTCTTCAATCAATACCTTGCCTCTAAACCTTTTAATTCTCGTTAAGTGGTCAATTATTTAATGCACTTGGTATTATCTCAGATTTTTCCAATGTAATTGTGATTGATGGCTTTTAAGCCATTCTTTAGCTGTTTGGTAATTTGGACAGTATTGTTCAACAAGTTTCCAAAAACATTTAGAATGGTTTAAGTGTTTTAGATGGCATAACTCGTGAATAATTACATAATCAATTACAAATATTGGCGTCATTATTAGAAGGTAATTAAAGCTTACCTCGCCTCTATTATTACAACTCCCCCAACGTGCGCTATATTGACGGACAATCACTTTTGTCGGAACTAAGGATGTTTGGGTGCTAAGAAATTCAAGACGCTCAATGAATAATTGCTCTGCCTGTTGCTTAAAATAAATTTCCAGTAATTTTTTAACCCGTTTAGCTTTAGCAAGTGGATTTTCCAACCGCGCACTTACTTTATCACTGATAACCACATTGAGTTGCCTTAAAGACGGCTTATAGTCACTAAATAGTTCAACTTCGCTTATTAAGGGGCTATCAATAAATACATTAGATTGTTTTGCTGAATAGATATTCAAGGTGAGGTGCTCACCTAAAAACAATAAACTTGATTCTTGAGTGAAGTCACAAAAATCAGGCTGATCTTGTTGTTCAGTTAACTTAGTGCGTAACCAAGCGGTCTTCTCTTGAATAAAAGTATCAATAAAAGCAGATGATACATAGTGAGGTGCTCTCACAGTCACATGACCATGTCGAACTTGTAAGGAAAGTGTTTTCCTACGCTTACTGCGAATAAGTTGATATTCAAGCATAAGAAATTATCACAACACATTATACCCGTTATTAATAAAAATAGATGTTTAGATTACTTGAGCTACTTCAACTTAATGCGTGGAATTGAAGCAAAGATCATTACGATTATAAGTCATCCGACCGGTAAAGTTATGCTACTTTAGCTTTACTTTTTTTAGCTTTACTCGCAGGCTTTTTTTCGTCCTTGTCAACAACTTCAATGAGAGAAACTTCAACTGTTTTTTCCACTGACTTTTTAGTTGTGATTTTTGGCGCCTTTTTAGCGAGTAAGGCGACAAGTACCTCTTCTCTATGCTGTGCTAGAAAAATACTCAACTCTTCATTGGCATTATCACTTAATTCTACCGACGATTGAGAGAACATCTGGCTTAAGTTATCGGCCATATCCAACATTTTGTCATATTCATCAGCTGATTTCTTATCCATAAATGTTTTCGCCTCTACCCCGTTTCTAATTACTACAAACCGACTTTCAACTGCCATTAGTTTCCCCACCTTTACCTATTGAGCTTATTAAAGGCTCAAAACACTGTAAAAAATAATAATACCTAAGTATCAAATTAACTTTTACCCAAATTATATTAGTCACAATAGCATAACCAAAACAAAAACTGTATATAAAACCAGTTACCGTAGTAATTTCAGACGATATATAGCGATATAAATTTAAAAAAAACTGGCAATCATCGCAAGTTTAATCACTTCTACACCAACTTTCGTATGTCAAAATATCACCAAATGTAAATGTTAATGTCAGCGTTAAACAAAGTTTACTGCTGAATAAACAGACAATCAATAACTTAGAAAGTATACACCTTTAAAATACCGGATTTTTGCTTACATCCTCCAGGTAAATGGTTACAACTTTTAACTAAAAAGAGTCCACTATTATGATGTGCCTTGCATAACGAGGTCGTAAAAAACACTAACGATATACAATAACACTCTGGAGAATTACCATGACTACTTTCAAAAAAACATTACTTGCACTTGCCGCTTCTTTACCTGTATTAGCAATGAGTTTACCAAGCCAGGCAGCAATGTCGCCTTATATGGAAAAAGCCCTAATAGATGTTTGTAAAGCCGCTAAAAGTAATAGTCTAATTAAGCTTAATGGCACAACTAAATCATACCGTTTGAAAACTAAAACCGTCGCGTTAAAACTAATGTGTAATGGTGAAGATGTTATCAGCTTTGCAGAAAGCAATGGCGCTGACAAAACGGCAGCAAAATTACAGAGAAGTATCGGTAATGTAAACATCATTGATGTTGCGGCAATGTCAAAAGTAAAAGTAACTTTTTAATATGTCGGCTAAATAAGAACGCTCAACAGGATATTCTTGAACGTTCATATTTACCGGAATTATGCTAAATGAAAAGACTGCCAAAAAAATGGTATATCTTACTGAAATATAGTTGTCAGTAGATCTAAACAGGACAAAAACTATTTACATCAATTTGACTGCACAACCTACTCGCCAAAAACCTTTTCAAACCAAGATCTACGGTCTTCTTTCTCTTGTAAGCACTGAGTAGAAGTCACTATTGAGTCTCGTACAGCAGGATAGATTACTGTGTTAGCGCACTCTGGTGTTACGGCATTCCCCGTCTTTTTCTCAAAAATAATCTGCTCTATCCCCTCTGGTTGCACGACTACTTTATTTACAACCCCCTGTTTTTTCATGAAACTAGCGAATAAAGGTAAGGCGCCACTACTTCCCGTTAGACCGGTTGGCTTATTATTATCTTTTCCTAACCAAGTAGTTACTAGATGCTTATTGTCATAACCAATAAACCAACTATCTCTTAAAGCATTACTTGTGCCCGTTTTACCTGCTATTTTTTTATTATTCAAGCGCCAAGTAAGTGATCGAGCGGTGCCAACTTTAGTCACCTGCTCTAGAGCATAATCCAGCAAGTAGGCGGCATTATTTGATAAACGTTGTTCACTGGATTTATCTTTACCCCAAAGCGTTTCATTTTCTGAAGAAAGTATTTTAGTGATGGTATGGCTCTTTTGGTAAGAACCTTTATTAGCAATTGTTAAATATAATTGATTAATTTCCAATGGCGACATATTAATTGCACCGAGTAAAACTGACGGACGCATCTTGAGTTTGCCCTGATACCCTAGTGCTTTAATAACATCTGCTACGCTATCTAAGCCTAAAGACATACCAAGATTAATGGTTGGTATATTTAAGGAATAAACTAAAGCTTCTATTAACGAAACCTGCCCTCGATGTTTTCCATCATAGTTTTTTGGTTGCCATTTTTTACCAGTACCGTTTTTTAAAGTAATCGCTTTGTCATCTAAAATGGTGGCAAAATTATATTCTTGATAACGCTCAAGTGCTGCAACATAAATTGCAAGTTTAATTAATGAGCCAATATGGCGTTTCGCATTAAGTGCACGATTAAAACCAGCATAACCACTTTCTCTACCACCAACCAGCGCTCTAATTTCACCTGTAGAAATATCAGTAACGACCATCGCAGCTTCTAAATTTTTCTGTTGGTATTTACTTTCAAGTAAAGGCAACTGTTGAGCAACACTTTGCTCTAATAGCTGCTGGCTCCGATGTGAAAATCCAGTGAAAACTTTAATACCTGATTTTTGGGTAAAGCTTGATAAGTGTTGGTTCAGCTCCGCATTAACGAGCTGTAAATAAGCGGGGTAATTTTTTTTAGCTAACCGCCTATTTGGCCTAATAGATAACGCTGACTCAGCCGCTTGTTCAAAATCAACCAGTGATAATAAATGTTGCTCAAACATAAGCCTAAGAATTAGATCTCGGCGTTCTATCGCGCGTTCAGGATGACGCCAAGGGTCATAATAACTGGGCCCTTTAACTTGGGCTATTAGTAAAGCCATTTGGCCATGACTTAATTCACTGATATTTCTTCCAAAATAAAACTGCGCGGCCAGACCAAAACCATACACGCCATTAGCATAGTTCTGTCCCAAATAAACTTCATTAATATATGCCTCAAGTAACTGATCTTTGCTGTATCTTAATTCCAATATCACAGACATTAACGCTTCTTTAATTTTTCTTGAGAGTGTCCGTTCACGATTAAGGAACATATTTTTTGCAAGCTGTTGTGTTAAGGTACTACCACCTTGAACCGTGCGTCCTGCACGAATATTTTTAAATAAAGCTCTGAAAATACCAAGAGGAGAAACGCCATGGTGATGATAAAAATCACGGTCTTCAATTAACAATAATGTATCAATCAATTGGCTAGGAAGCTTTTCTAAGGACACAAGTATGCGGTCTTCCTTATTATCAGGAACTAAACGCGCTAATAATTGTGGTTCAAGCATTAATGTGGCAACAATTTGACCATCAATACTCAGCGACGTCACAATACCATTAACAACTTCAATGCTTAGTTGTTGAGCAGTACTCGAGCCATTAGCAAAATCAAAAGCACGTTGGAAAATATTCAAACGCGCTGTCGATTGAGAATATTGCCCTGCTCGGGTGATAAATTTTACTTTCTGATAACCATTAACTTTTAGAGACTGGGCTATTTCTTCTAAAATCTCCTGTTCACCTACCTGTAATGTTTTTATTTGACCATAAACTTGAACAGGTACGTGCCAACGCTGGCCTTCAAATTTTTCTCTTACCTTGGCATCAAGGTAAATAGAATATATTCCTAATGTAAATAGACTAGCAATAATGAGTTTGCCGAAGGTTATTAATATTCGATGCAAAATAGAATTTTTTTTACTCGCTGAGGCACTAGTTTTTTTTACTTTTTTTATCGACATAATTTTTAATATACTTTGGGAACTGTTGAGCATTACTCATTATTTTTTACTACTGAATGCTTATTTTACTGCGGCGTAAAGACAACTACTCTTTTATATGTCGCTTAGTTTTATTAGTTGCTTTGGCATTAACGGGATCATCTGGCCAATAATTCGCGTTAATGTGCAAGTGTATTTTGATTGATTCATTCAGAAACCCTTATTTATATTATATTTACCATTAAAACACTGAATGTAGATTGACACATATTGATTTTAAGTTTTATTGACAATAATTGACATTTAAAACTTTTAGATTGACACATTTATGGCATAAAATTTATTTTTACTTTAGTTGATTTACCTGGTTTATTTCCAAGTGGTTGGTCCTGTCTTCTATTTGCGTTAATGTCACACAGTATAATGATTGACAAGTATTGATAACAATTATAGCTACTCCGTATAAACTAAAAAACGACTTTGTGATTTTACAATTGAAATAGCCCTACGATTCCAGGAAAGCTAAAAAGTAATACCAACGTTAATAAAGTTCATTAGACAACACAGTTCTTGACTATCTATTTAGATTTCACCATAAAAAAACGATACTATAAGTTATCTACACAAAATATTAACTTACTGTTTTGTTATGATAACTATATATTTATCAATCAGAAAATATCAAAGTAAGTGCCTTAATTATAATATCCATAGTTAATCATTTTAAAAAACTGATTGTTCTTAACAATTATAAATTCTATGGTGTTTCAATCATGATTCCATTTTTATTCAAAAAAGAGTTCATTCAAGCAAACCTTAAACAGCCTCGACACGAATTAAAACTTCCCGTTGGCATTAATATTCCTACATTTAATATTCGGAAGTTAGATACATTTTCTAGGTATTATAAAGTTTGTAAGGAACGCATTGAAAGAGCCTATGACAAATTATGCCTTGGTGAGAATTTTTGTCATTACTGCGGCACTAATAATAGTCAAGCTATGCCGGGTTTTTTACATGATATGAGCGGGATGAATTTATGGTCATATAATGATGTGGACTGTAGTACATTTATGTGTGACGAATGTAACCAAAACTATGGAAAAAAGCATTTATCTTACAATAAACGAGTAAGTGAATTGTATGGTCCAGCTAAAAATGCAAAAGGTTTTTTAAAGTTTGAACCTGAAATTCTAATACCTAGTATAGAGAATGTAGATAAACATATAATATATGATATTGATACTTATACGTTAATTGGAATTACTGAAAGAGGTTTCAATACCATTAACTACCTTGGATTAAATAGATCATCGCTCGTTAGTCATCGAGTTAACTTTGTTAAAGATATCTCACTAAATCTAGAGTCTGATCTAAGCTCCCTTGATTATTTTTCTTTAGGATTTTATTTATCCTTTCTATTCCAACAAGAATATAAAAAATCTACTTTTTTTACTGAAAATCCAGATAAAAGAGCATTAACAGTAACCAAAATGGCATATAAGATGAGATACAATAGTGAAGTATCTCGTTTGATTTCTAATTTTAACTTTAAGTTAATCAATGCTATATCGCCAGTTAAAAAAATATTAGATTCTAACTTTTCTCAAATAAAAGTAGCTGGACAATATAAATATAAATCTAAATCTATAGAAGATATTAAGCTTTTTCATCGTAAGGCTCCCGGCTTAAAATCATTTAATTTTAGTGGGATAAGAGGTTTTTCAAAAAACCAAGAATTAATATTTAATGGTAGAAATAACATACTTATACTAGGAGAAAATGGAGTTGGTAAATCAACATTATTATGCTGCTTAAAAGCGGCATTACAGAAAAACTTTAATATCACTCCTTATCTCGATGAAACTTATAAACAGTATAATTCTGAAATAAAAATAGTTTATATAAATGATCAACAAAAACAATACTTGAGAAATAATGTAGTCATTGGTGATCACGTTACTTATAACTCTGTATATATTAATGACTCTCGCACTTCAAAGAAAGATGTATCAAGCTTACTAGATTGTATTCATTCAATCTCAGGTAATCAAGAAGCTATTGATTGGACTTTAAAACGGCTTAATATATTATTAGATTTTGAAAATATACGTATACTAAATAAAACTGTTTTCGTCTCAGACTCGTCGATGAAAAAAGAGCACTCTTTGGATCAGTTAAGCAGCGGCTACACCTCTCTCATATGTGTTTTTTATAGGATTATTAACAAATTAAATTTTGCAAAAGAACTTAATCTTAACTCATTAAAAAGAGCTTTATACAGTACAATTATATTTATTGATGAAGTTGAACTTCATTTACACCCAAAATTTAAAAAAGGAATAGTAAACCGCTTATCAAATGCATTTCCTGAAGCAATATTCATAATGACTACTCATGATCCGTTAGTAATAAGTTCATGCGGAAAACGGTGTGATATTCATATGCTCAAAAAGAATGGTACTAAAACAGAAATCATTAGCGACTTACCCGATCATCAAAACTTAACAACAGAGCAAATCCTTACTAGCCCAATATTTAATTTATCCACTACGAGTAGTAAAGAAAAAGAAGACAAAATTAATGCTTATCAAGTAGCCTTAGATGAAGAAGATTGGGTCAAAGTAAACTCAATGAGAAATGAGCTAACCGATGTAGGTTATTTTGGTAATACTTATAGAGAACTTTTAGCTCTAACTGCAGTAGATGCATATTTAAAAATGGGAATTAATCCTACAATAGAGCAAATTATTGCAGAAATAAAATCAGTGGATGATTTGGATGCGTAAATTAGATTACTTAAATCTCCCCCCACAGTCTTTAATAATTGATAGTAATTTGGGTGAAAGATACAACCGAGATAATCTACGTTTAGTTTGGTTGAATAGAGCAAGCATTAAAAAAAACATCGACATTTCTGGTAGCTTAAAATTCCCTGGTTACTCTTCTAAACCTAATAAAAATAAAATTAGAGATATTGCTAATGGCTGTTGTGCTTATTGTGGCTTACGAATTATCGGTACTTCAACTGAAGTAGTAGAGCATTACCGCCCAAAGGATGGATTACACTTTAAAGTTAATGATTTAATTCCTCATACTACAGAGAACTCAAAGCCACATTCTAAACATTTTGCTTACTTTAAGTGGGGCTCAGACCATAAAAATCTTTTACCTGCTTGTGATTGTTGTAACTCAGGTTATGGTCGAGATGGTATATATATAGCAACAAAGGACGACGATGGAATTATAGATAAAGGTTTTCTGAATAAGAACTTAATGTTTGGAAAACATAACTTTTTCCCTGTTTTTTTGAAGAATAAAAAGAAAGGAGACAGAAGGGAGAAATCTATATATATTAATACGATAAAAGAAGAATATGCTCTTTTATTTAATCCGTATGAGGATGACCCTTTTGAATTATTTTCTTATCGTGATGAACCTTTCCTATCAAGTAGTCACAACGACCAAGGAATTAAAATAGTACCTAATAAAAACTTATATGGATTAAAAAAAATAAAGGCGATAGTTTCTATTAACTTGTTAGGCTTAAATCGAGCTACTCTTTGCCACCAAAGATATGATAAATATCATAATTTAAGCAAAATTGAAGATGATTATTACAACTTAACTAATGACAATTCAAGAAATCTATCTGATTGGCACAGAGTAATTGGTGACTATGTAAGACAATTTAATCCTAAGACAACACAGTTAATAGGCTATGCGATGTCTGAATTTGGACAGCTTGGTTTCTTGATACTAACCGAGATGATTAATCGTTTTCCCGATAAAAAAATCCAAAAAACTATAGATTTTGAAACTCTACTTTTAACCTTTAATAATCTTTCAAGTCAATATAAACTATATGAAAAACAAAGAAATGCTGCTAACAAACTCAATCGGCGAATGAAAAGTAAAATGAAGAAAATCATTCCAAAATAAACTAACGTTAGGTCTTTCGACTTTTTCTAGAGCTCCCCGCTTTTTCAGTAAATGGATCGACAGGCCATCTATGTCGAGGATATTTAGCTCTCATATCTTTTGCGACTTCAACATAAGATCCCCCCCAAAAATTAGCCAAGTCGCTGGTTATTTGTATTGGCCGTCTTGCTGGTGATAATAATTCAAACCTCAGCGGTACACTATTATTTGCTAACATTGGCGAGGTCAGTTCACCAAACAATTCTTGCAGTATTACTGAAACCGTTGGCCCTTGGTGTTCATCATAAATAATAGGTACCGTTTTTTTACTAGGGGTTACATAGCTCGTTGGTGCTTGAGCCTCAAAAGTTTTAGTTTCTTGATAAGATAATATTGATGATAACAACGGTAATATTTGAACCTTTTTTAATGCCGATATTTTTTTTATATTCGATACGTAAGGTAACAGCCACGCTTCAGAGCTATTGATAATAATGTCTTCTGATATGTTAGGAAAATCATCGGTATTGTCACTAAGCCAAGAGGCTCTTCTAACCCAGTCATCACAAGATTTCGTCCAATTTACTATCTTTCTAAAATCGGTTTTCAATAGGGTTTTAATGCTCTGCAGTAAAAATTCAGGTGGTACATCATTACTGCGACTTTCTTCAATAATTAAACTACCGTATTTTTTCTGTATCCGCGCATATACATTGTTATTATTAGGTGATAATTCATAATCTATTTGCTCTGATATCTCATCAGGAAACTGTTCTATTACAATGTTCTGATTGAAGCTGATGGCACTAAACACTCGCCCTTCTCTTTTTTGCGCATCACAATCGTTTACCACCAAGTATTCATCATTAATTAACGGGTCTGATTCATCAAGAAATACGCCTTTACCGTTGGCAAGCTGATATTTATTACTATTGGCTGAGCGCCTTTTGGCTAATCGTTCAGGAAAAGCCAATAACATTAAGTAGGCAGCAACACCTGAAATATCTGCCACATTACTTTTGAGTTTTTTATGTTTTAGCGATGACATTAATGAACGTACATCTTGAGTAACCGACCTGAGCGTATTTCGATTAACTAAGTACTTGTTGGCATTAGTATGATCATCACCCATGATAATCTGTAATCTCAATAGAAAATCAGCACTGTCAGATCGTTGTAATAAATCACGCTCAGATAACAAAGCTGCAATATTACAAGCAACTTCACGCTCTTGGTTGCCATTCGCTGCCAACATCATTTTTGCTAATCGGGGGTGAATAGGGAGAGTACTTGCTTGCTTACCAAGCGCTGTAATTCTTCCTGATTTCTCAAGCATACCTATTTTTACTAGCAAATCTTGAGTAGAGTCATAATGAGCTTTTGGTGGTGGTGTTAACCAATTTATTTCTTCATAATTCGAATGCCCTGCACTTGCTAGCTCTATCACTGCATCAGCTAAATCTGCATTCAAAATTTCTTCTTCTTGATAGTCATTTAGCGATACATGTTCGGACTCACTCCATAACCTTAAACATTTCCCCTCAGATAACCTACCTGCACGGCCTTTACGTTGTTCTGCTGATGCTTTTGATATACTGGTTGTCGTAAGCTTTGACATTCCACTTGAGGGATTGAAAATGAGTTTCTTTTCCAGTCCTGAGTCAATGACACATGTAATACCTTCGATAGTTAAACTGGTTTCTGCGATATTGGTTGTGAAAATAACCTTTCTAACGCCTGATGGTGCCAATGCTATAGCTTTTTCCTGCTCTTCTAATGGCAATGAACCATGTAATGGCACCAGTTTAAGTTTATTGTGTTCAGAAAACATCGATGCGGCATGTGAAATGCATCTTTTTATATCTGCAACTCCGGGTAGAAAGACAAGAATATCGCCCTCATCTTCAATAACATTAAATATTGCCTTACAGACATTTGATGCCAATTGTTTTTTGTCGGTTTTCTTATGAAAAACGCTAACTGGATATGCTCTTCCTTTACATAACATCACAGGAGCATCACCGAGGTACTTTGATACTAAATTTGTATCTAATGTCGCGGACATCACCAAAATCCGAAGATCTTCTCGAATGACCTGTTGAATTTCGAGAGATAACATAAGTGACAAATCAGTATTAATGGAACGTTCATGAAACTCGTCAAAGATTATAAGGCCAACACCTTCTAATTCAGGGTTTGATTGAAGTCGCCTTGTTAATACTCCTTCGGTTAGAATTTCAAGCCTTGTGGAAGCTGATATTTTTTTGTCATTTTTTACTTGATAACCAACAGTTTCACCAACTTTTTCACCGAGGCATTTAGATAAGTAATTAGCAATTGACCTTGCTGCCATTCGTCTAGGTTCAAGCATAATGATTCGCTTACCATTAAGAAAGTCAGCTTTTAATAATTCAAGAGGTACAACAGTAGATTTACCTGCTCCTGGTTCTGCCTGCAACACTAAACTCTGATTGTTCTTTAACTCTCGTAAAAGCTCGGCTAATATTTTATTAATTGGAAGGTTAATTTTATGGACTCTACTTTTTATATTTTGGTTGTTTGGATTTAAATTGTCACTAATGTGCTACTAAGTGTATTTAAATACGCTTAGGTTAATCTAGGTTAATCTAGGTTAATTTTATGCTTGAGCCTTGAGGGCATTATATCTGCAAATTCGCAATTTAATGCGTTAGTTAATTTATAAAGCGTTTCTAGCTTTATGTTTACTAAGCCTCGCTCCATTTTTCCGTAGTTGCCTCTTTCGATGCCCACGTAGGCGGCAAAGTTTTCTTGAGAGTAGCCTGATTCTTTGCGCTTTTTTCTCAACAATTCACCAAATTCTGTTACTAAATCACTCACCTTATTCTTCCTTTAGGCAAAATGATTAGATTTTCATGTTGAGGGTTAAAGCACCACGCCCTATAATACCCATTATTTATTTTTAAGTGAACTAGGTTTGGTTTTGAAATTAGATCCTTTGATAACTCAAATTATTGTGGCAACGAACTTCGATCACTTTACTACGTCTGATGTACGGTCACTGTATTTGTCATTAAAAAATGATAACTCTTTAGACCGCTCTGTCGTTAGAAGACATATATATTCACAGCTTTTGAAGTTAGTAAAAAAAGGTTGGTTAAATAAAATAGTCGCAAAGAAGAAGGGTTTTACTCGTTTTAGTAAAACGGACTCTTTTAATGTTAATGCGCTGCAACTAAAAGACACTATGTTGCCTGATTCAGCGTTGGATGACGGAGAACGTAAGAAGCAACAACTGCTGGCTAAACTGAACGATTACAAGAATGAGTTTTTGTTGAGCTTAGGTGAGTCGGAAGCCTACAAAGATCTATATTCAGAATTACCTGAATTGGTTGATGAAATTCAGCCTAAGTACAATAAGGCTAGAGATAACAATACTAAGCTATTAGGGAAGATCAGGGCCATTGAGGGCTTACTTAACCAAGATAAATTACCTGAGAATATATGAAATTAAGACAATGGCAATCTGAATGTATCGAGTTAGCGTTAAAGCAGTATTTAGATGGATATAGCCACTTTTTAACTTTAGCTACGCCTGGCGCAGGCAAAACATTAATGGCTTCGGAATTAGCTAATCAGCTATTAACAAAGGACTTGGTTGATTTAGTCATTTGCTTTTCACCTTCTTCCATTGTTTCTCAAGATTTTAGTGAAAGCTTACAGTTAAAAACCCAAGAGCGCTTTGATGGCTTGATAGGTGCAAAGGGGAGATCGTTAACTTATCAAAATCTTCAGTTTCTTAATGACGACTTTTGGCGGTTATTTACACGGTATCGTGTGTTTGTGATATTCGATGAGATTCACCATTGTGCGGGGTCGAATATTGATAATGCCAATGCATGGGGTGAACAGATAATACTGAACATTCAAGATAAGGCGAAATTTACATTAGCGTTAACAGGAACTCCTTGGCGCTCTGATGCTGCTCCTATTGTTCTTTCAAACTACAGTCACCCTAGCAACAAAATATCGTGCGATTATGTTTATGGGCTTTCTGAGGCTATCACAGATGATGTTTGTCGTGTGCCACAGATAATTGCAATTGATAATAATAATATTTCGGTTATAGATGATCTTGAGACAAAAACATTCAATAGCTTCAAATCATTATTAACGGGATCGGTAATTCCTTATCAAGAGATTATTGAAAATGAAGCGGTAATTAAATACGTAATTTCTTCCGCACAAAAAAAACTGGCATCAATTCGAACAAAAAACTCAGACGCTGCGGGATTAATTGTTGCGTCATCTGTTGAGCATGCAAGACAAATTTCAACGTTAATGAAAGCCTGCTTTAACGAAGATTCGATAGTTGTGACCTATAGGGAAAATGACCCAACTAGTATTATTCAAAACTTTAGGCATGCTAAGAGTAAATGGATAATTTCAGTGGGGATGATCAGCGAGGGAACTAATATCCCCCGACTTCAGATTTGCTGTCACCTCACCAATATAAAAACTGAAATGCATTTTAGACAGATTTTAGGTCGAATACTGAGAATGACTGATTCAAAAAATCAGGAGGCCATTATGTACATGCCGGCAGAGCCTAAGCTTTTAGAGTATGCATACCGTGTTAAACAAGATGTTCCGTTTGAAGCCGATGTGGTTAAGTTTGAAAAAATGAAAACTGTGGTTCAAGAGGAAGTTGAAGATAACGATTTAAGTACTGTGGTTTTTGACAAGAAAAGAGCAAGGAAGCATCAAATAGAGATTGATTTAAATGGGTTTGATAATGTCGTTGAACAGCCTATATCTTCCGAAAACAATGAAGTATTAGAAGAGCATTTTTTGACGAGTGCTTATGAAAGAGTGATCAATATATCTGGTCGTTTTCAGCAAGAGTCCATTGCTTTAGGGCTAAGTGAATTGAGGTGATTATGCTTACTGTTGAAAAGTTTAAGGCTCGTTTAAGACGAGCCAACCATCCTGATTGGCTACATGTTGGTGTCGATTCAAAAGATGAAAAACAACTATATATTATCGTTAATGGTGGCTTGGCCAATATTAATTGTGGGCCTATCGAGTTATATGCGCTAGAGATAAAGAAGTGTGTACAAGAAATGATTACCCTAGAAGAACTGTATATAAAACCCGGCGAAAAGTCACTTCGCATTGGGCAAGGTCGTAGTCTTTATTACTACGCACTTAAATCAAATAAAAATTTAACACAAGCTGAACTAAACGTACGAAGCATTTACTTCTCTAGTTTGTTTATTCGTTGGCAAAGAACTAATCAACTCACCGATAAAGATGTCCAAGAAAAACTAGGGTTAACAGCAAAAGAATTTCACCTGTTCAGAGAAGATGAATTAAGAATCACTCAACCCCTTATCAATAAGCTTGCCGAGGTAACAGGTGTTTCAGAACAGTTTTGGGAAAACAGATGGCATCAGAAAAAAAGAGGTGCTAGAGGAAGTAATGAAAGCAGTAAAACGAAGTAATTTAAAGCTGTCTATAATTGATATATTATCGAAAAATAATATCTCGGATAGGAATGAGTTAACCCTTGCCTTACAGCGGGTCGAAGAACTTTGGAACGCACAACTAAATTCAACTGAGGGTAATGAATTACACAACCTTGCTGACTTAATCTGTGGTTATGAGAAAAAAGATTGGAACAATTTTTTTGAATAAAACTCATTATCTGTCGATGACTTTATGCCCAACAGGTTAAATTTTTGAATCAGGTGTAAAAGACTATATTGTGGTAGTAGCTAGCCTGTGTATCACAACCAAAACGGCCTGTTTTTTCGAACTATATCTATAACATGCTTTTGATAATCGAAACTTAATCTGTACGTTCAACATGAATCATTTCATCGTTCACATGCAGTAGTAATGGTTCGACGTCTTTAGGCGAAGATTGAAACCAGTAGTCTTTATCTTCACTAGCAATAAGTACAGGCATGCGCTTATGGTATTGACCACACTTAAGGTTAGGCTTTGTCGTTAACGTGACTAATTCAGTAAACTCATGTTGAAACAATATGCCTGCCATAAACAAAGGTACGTTGTCGGTATGCTCAAATAGGTACTTAACTTTTTTACCTTCTTCTGTTCGCCATTCAAACCAACCGTTACATGGAATTAAACATCGTTGATGTTGAAAGGCTTGTCTGAATGTAGGCTTGATAGCAACGGTTTCAGCTTGGGCATTAATAATCAGTTTCTTTGACCATGCGGGTTTTATTCCCCATAGCGCATTGACTTGATGATAGGTTGAGTTGCTATTTACTAACGTGGCAACTGATTGGCTAGGACTTAAGTTAGCATTCGTTTCTGTATTGAAGTGCATATTAAATAACTCACTCACGATAGGTGAAATTGCTTTGTTTACACTAAATCGACCACACATATTAACCTCAACAGTTTATCTTAGGTATTTCTGACCAGTTACTCGTAGAACGAGGTGATAAGAAGTTTCGTCTCATTGCCCACTTTTTATTTTTTTCAGCTACTGCCACTTCAACAGCGCCTCTTCCATAACGATGATTTATTTGATCATAACATTTCATTAAAGACGGGTTATTCACACTAAGACTAAACATATCTTGTTGCTGAAATTGACTATTCTCTAGTTCAATACCACCGACCCCGCAGCGATAAAAGCTAATACCTTGCCTATAAATACTATCAAATACGTAAGAAATAGCACCTACGAGCTTTAAAGTATTGTCAGTCGCAATGGGAAACTCATAAAGGACAGATTTTTTATAGTAACTGTCATCATGTGGCGAGCTTGATGCAAAAATAACTAATCGTTTAATTAAAGAGTCTTGCCTTCTAACTTTTTCCCCTACAATACTGGCGTGACTTGATAGTGCCGCTTTAAGCGCATGACCGTCGGTGACTCGTTGCCCGAAACTACGTGTCGAAAATATCTCTTGTTTGTCTTGCCCTATTTCATCCCAATTTAAGCACGGCATGCCGTTCAGTTCATTCACCGTGCGCTCAACGACGACACCGAACTGACCTCGCATTGCTTTAGGCGATTGATTAGCTAAATCCCAGCCATTTTTAAGCCCTAATATACTTAGCCGTTTACCCAATTTAGTGCCAATACCCCAAACATCAGTGAGCGACATTCTAGAGAGGATCTCTTTACGAGAGGCTTTATCATCTATTACAGCAACACCATCAAAACCTGACAGTTTTTTAGAGGCATGATTAGCTGCTTTGGCTAATGTTAAGGTTGCGCCGAAACCTACGCCAACGGGTAATCGTGTTTCTCGCCAAACGGCCTTTCGTATTATATGGCCATATTTGTGCCAGTCATCAATACAGCTAAAGTTCTTGAAATGTAAGAACGATTCATCAATAGAATAGACATAATGGTTATCAGAGTACCGCGCAATAACGTTCATCATTCTTTCGCTTAGGTCAGCATACAACTCATAATTTGAAGAGCGAACAACGACATTATGCTTTTCTAAGAATGCCTTAATCTTAAAGTAAGGCACAAATTTAGGTACGCCTAATTGACGCGCAATAGGACACACAGCACAAATACAGCCGTCGTTATTCGTTAAGACGACAACGGGTTTATGCCTAATGGTTGGGTCAAAGACCTTTTCCGCACGAGCATAGAATGAAACGGCATCAACTAACCCAAACATGACAGTAGTACGGGTAGTTTTTTATGCAATCTAAAGGATACATTTACCACCCCTTCTATTTGGAAGTCATCGCTTTCTGTTATTTTAATGGGTTTGTGTTTGTCAGAGGCGGATAGCAATAAGGCATTATCGGTATCAATGATTTTGCAGACAAAGCAGCCATTAAAGTTTGCCACAATTACAGAGCCATTACTAACATGTTCAACTCTATCAACAACAAGGACATCGCCATTAAAAATCCCTATCCCTTCCATTGACCGTCCATTAGCTAGACCGAAAAAAGTCGCATTTGGGTGCTGAAGGAGTAACTCTTCTAGTGATAGATTTAGTTCTCTATATTCTGCTGCGGGTGATTCAAAACCTGATATCCCTGCTTCAATATAAACGGGTATTACTTTCATAAAAAACCAAGATGACTGTACGCACATACAGTATAGTATTTTATGGGCATGTTTTGAAGTAGGATCATCAATTAAAGTGAGGGTTTCAGTTTATTTTGAAAATTAATCCAGTAGGGTAAAATCAACAAACGCACTCATTATTAATTAGTCTAATAGAAATACTCAGGGTTAAAATAAGCCTGTGTAATTTAGGTTTTCATGTATATATATAATATTTTATAAGGAAATTACGACTATATTGCTAATTTCAAAGGACAATTTATGCCACCAAATGGACATAAAAATGCATGGAGGTAACGGCAACGTGAGCACCATAACTGTCGCGAGCAAGTTTCTTTGAATACGCAGGTCAACTTCCTGATCATAAAGCTGACATAGCTATCCCAGCGCTAACTCGCTTCACGCCCTTAACCTCAGTTCATTATTTGTGAAGTTCCACTCAATCATCAAAGGTTTTCTTTTAATAATTTAAGTGGGATATTAAATAAATACTGTAATTTATTATGAGTGCCGGCCTTAATAATAAACCCTTTTTCTTCTAAGCTTTTAATTGCTCTTGATAGGTTCCCGTTAGTTAATAGAACACCTGTTTTTAATCGAAATAAATCAAAAGATTCAACATAAATAAAACTTGTTTCTTTGTCCCAAAAATCCATTAGATTAATTAAAACATTTAAATCTGTTTTACTCGTTTTACTATCTAAAAACTTATTAATAATAGCTTTTAAAGTGCTTTCTTCGAGATTAATATAAATTAAAGAAGTAGGGTCACAGACTTCTTTATACATATTCTTTGATTTAATTTTAATATTTTCAATTTCACTGCTATCCATAATAACTCCTCGAATGTCGTGTTATCAAATATGATAACACGCTAGATGTTGTTATCATATATGATAACCCACTGGTTATGCAGTTGCTCATGGCAAAATATCTTCAACTGTCCATCCATTTACATCCACGATGCTAGGCAAGTATTCAAATACTACGGAGCGGTTTAGTTTAGGCATTGGTGGTATGATTTGAACAACAAAAGCTGTCTGATTGTCGCTGCTTGTGACGATTAAGCCTATTTCTTTTTGGGGTACAAATCGCCGTAGGTTGTATGGCAACTTGGTGAAGGTTTGTTGATCACCAGCTACTGGTTATTCTTTAGGTCAACTGATAGCCAAAAGCTGACATAAAGTCTTTGCAAGTTCATAGCATATTTAGGGTAATATTAACCTAAATTTTCTGCTCACTTGTGGGACTGGGTAAAGCTACATTGCTGCCGTTGATACCTTGTTCAAATAATTGAGTGTATATACAAAAGTGAATATTGAGTGTCAGAATTATTTACAGTCCTCAAAAAGCTCAATATAGTCGAATGTGGAATTCAAATTTTAGATGTTAACTAAACTATGAGGCTAAATTTACCGTTAACCGAATAACAAATCAAAGTTCGATTTACCAGTATTCGAATTCACTAACAACGGTTCAAACTCCGTTAGTACGCATATTTAAAATGATTAAAACTAATTTATTTAGATATTTTTACTGCTTAATAGTGAAAATATACCATCTAGTGATGTTTATCATTAAAATAATATCAAGTTAAACTTTTATAAAGTTATGTTGTTAATTCGTCTAGTTGACGAGTGGTTTTGTGTCGAGTTTTTTTACAACTCTACTGTATTAAAGGTTGTGTAAATTACCATTGCTCTGAAATCGTTCATTATTTTAAGTTTGGTATGTTTCTTGTTTGTTTGTTTGTTTGTACTAATGTATAAGGATTAATAAATTTCTATGTTTAACGATTATCAACCAAAGTTAATCAAAATAGATTAAAAAGGAATCCAAAATGAAATATAAAGTTTTGAATTTGACAGCAGCGTGTTGCTTGTTATTGGTAAGTGGATTTACCTATGCTGGACTCATTACTGACCTATCAGAAAAGGATTGGGCGGCCTCCAATGATGGTTTAATAACTTACGATGCGTCCACGGGGCTCGAGTGGTTAGATCTAAGTGTAACGAGAGGGAATTCCATACTTCAGACTGAAGGAGAGTCATTTTTTGGCGATTTCAGATGGGCAACAACCACTGAATTAGATGCATTATTTGATATCGTTTTCGACGGTTCCGGTTACCGCTCGTCAACCAATGCCACACTTATCGGAAACGCTGAGTATTTCGTGGCACTATTTAGCGCGTACACTGGTCAAAACTTTTCACAAGGTGTATCGCGCGGTGCAGTCTCAGGGGTTAATTCTTATGGCCTCGGATACGTTAGTTATAACTTTAATAGTACGAACATGGGAGTACAAGACACACTTAGTAATTGTTGTTGGAGTGAGACTGACTCCGGCCCAAATATCGGATCATGGTTGGTTCGCTCTACAGATGTACCAGAGCCATCTACACTTGCTATTTTTGCACTAGGGATGATTGGTTTAGCATCACGTCGATTTAAGAAATAATCTTAATAATTTTTTAAAGATTTAAATTCTAGGAAACATCAATTATCATGATTGGTGTTTTTTTTTGCTAACAGTAAAAAATTTAGACACCTAATAATTATTCACAACTATTTTCATTAACAATAATAGCATAGGATTATGTATCCTTTGTTATACCATGCGAACAAATACTTCTGACGATTACCACTAAATAATTAGCACTATTTGAGAATAATTCTTCCTTTTAACCAAAAAAACACTCCTGTCGAGTGTCTGCTTTGTTGGCTTGATCACATTCAGCCTGAGCGACTTATTGACAGAAGTCATAATCAAAAGACTCATGTTTTTATCTATGAAGGAACGTCCGCTCTACGCCCTGAGACCTTTAACAAGCTTTTTCTTTAAAAAGTAATGGCGAATTTCTGTCGCGCAACGCTTTTAAATACTTGGCTTCATTGTATGGCTCTTTAGTTTTCCAGCAACGATATACGATC
>Ga0209395_1000102_pt1 | contig 136965 bp, 129 predicted proteins | sample GOMGulsemesocosm_3_FD_184635 | JGI IMG/M metagenome (GOLD analysis project Ga0209395, IMG submission 184635) | Methane-oxidizing microbial communities from mesocosms in the Gulf of Mexico - GOM9D Gulf of Mexico (SPAdes) (version 2) | ecosystem: Environmental > Aquatic > Marine > Cold seeps...
TGTTAAGTAAAGATGAAGGTGGTCGTCATACTCCATTCTTCAAAGGATACCGTCCACAGTTTTACTTCCGTACAACAGATATCACAGGTGCTGTAGAGCTTCCTGAAGGTGTTGAAATGGTAATGCCAGGCGACAACTTAAAGTTTGTTGTAGAGCTTATCAACCCAGTAGCGATGGACGAAGGTTTACGCTTCGCTATCCGTGAAGGTGGTCGTACTGTAGGTGCTGGTGTTGTATCTAAAATTATGGACTAGTTCCTGATTTAGATTAACATCTAAACTGAATAAAAAAGACGCTTAGGCGTCTTTTTTATTGTCTTGAATTTGATGGAGAGGAAGTAGCTACCACTAAGCCCCTTATTCGGTCGTTATTCCTAAGTTGTTCCACTGAGTTAATGATATATCATCAGGTAACGACATTCGGAAATATTGTTGCAGGATTTGCCGGTAATGCTTACAACTCTTTATCAATTTATCACTACGAATTCCATGATTTGTTTCAATAAAATTCCCGTTTGATATTGTTAAACGTCCCGATAGAGTTGCTATAGAACAGACTGATTTTTTAGTGAAGGTAGATTCAGGGGATGTTTGTTGAAATTCACACATCTGCTGAAAAGCTTCAATTTTTTGAGGTGTTAAAGAGAATGTATACTGGGGTAGCCATTTTCCATCATCTTTTTTACGAAATAGCACCTGCTTATCACCATTTGAAGTCACTTTATATTGGCAACCTAATTGTTCTACCGGTTCATCGCCTAGTTCTATTGGCTTAATAAAAGAATCACCAAAACCTACGTCAGCGATATAAAGAATGTGTTCACATTCTATCAACAATAGCAGGTGGTCAAACTCCCTACCTGGAAGGTCTCCATCAAAAACTTGAGCTGATAATAAACTGACTTTAAAGCCACAAGCATCGAGTAGAGCAGCAAATAAATAATTGAGTTCATAACAAAATCCTCCACGCTTTTTCATGACAATTTTATCAAACAACAGTGGTAGTGATAAATAAATTTTATGTCCAAGATGAATATCAAGGTTTTCAAAAGGTACACTCTGCATATGCGCTTGATGCAAAGCTATCAGTGTTGAATTCTTATCATTGAGATCGTGTTGAACATTAATACGATTAAGGTATTGTTTTACTTGCTGGCTACTTAGCATAAAGTCCTCCGATAAATTGCTCGACTTGCTGTTGATAATGAGAAACTTCTATATCATCTTCAACACAACAATAAAGCATACCTTGATAATTCATGCCTAAGTAAAGATATGACAATTTAAAAGCCTCTTCAAAACATGGCGCAGGGACGTGGTCACACCCAGTTGCAATTAACGCAGTAGGTTTACCTCGAAGCATTCGCCCTAAGTTTTTATTTACTTTAAGCAAATCTGAAAATCTATCAAGAAATACCTTCATTACGCTACTTGCACTATACCAATAAACGGGCGTGGCTAAGATAATACGGTCAAAAGTTAATAACTCATTCATTAATATTAAGAAGTCATCGTTAACATGATTGAATTCATAGTCAAAAGGAGAAATATCATAATCATTCAGATTAAAGATAGTAGCAGGCATTTTTGAAGCTACTTCAAGGCTTAATTGACCTGTATTTCCTTTATTTCTAGCGCTGCCAACCACAATAGCTGTTTTCATTTTGTGTTTCCTTCTTTTCGAATACATATTTCTTTTCTATTCAAACAACACTAGTTTCGATTAATTAGCCAAATCCCGATAATTAAGCTAATGCAGCCTACTATTGTGCTTAATGTTAATGGTTTTTCTGGCAAACTAAACCAGCCATAGTGTCCAGCAAGTAGTGCAAAGAGAATTTGCCCTGCCATAGCACATGAGATCATGGGACCAGCACCCATTTGAGGGATAAGCCAATAAAATAATGCAACTCCTATTGCGCTCAATAAACCTCCCGAAAACCATAAATGCAAAGGCACTGCTTTCATCATCACAGGGTTTGGATATTGTTTGATAAATAAGCCAATAATACAAAAAGTGAATAGTAAGCTCGACAAAAAGGCTATACCTGTAGCTAACATGGGACTTTTCAGGAGTTGTCCAAGTTGAGTATTCAAACTAGTTTGCGCTGTTATCAGCACTCCAGCAATAAATGCCAATAGAGATAAATAAGTCATTTGTGCATTATAGAATCAGCTTAAATACCACTCCTTTACATAGGTTGATTTTACTTGGTATTACTGATTTTTTAATTTTTTACGGATACGACTAAGTTGTGTTGGAGTGATGCCAAGGTGTGAGGCGATATGAAAAAGAGGGATACGCTTGTCTAAATTAGGGTTTAAAGTTAAAAAATGCTGATAACGCTGAGTCGCTGACTCTAGTATTAGTGATACCTCTCGCTTCTCTTGGTTAATTAACCAGTGTTTCTCCAAGTATTTAATATGGTAGCGCTGTAAATCTAAAGAATCATTTAACAGCTCCCGATACTCTTTATGGTTTATAAGAATGAGTTGGCAGTCTTCTAAAGCTTGGATGGTAAATGTTGAAGGTGTAGTTAATAGCAAGGCGGTCATAGCGCCAGGGAAAGAGCCTTCACTAAAAAAGCGTTTATTATATTCATTACCTTCTTCATCACAAGTAAAGGCTCTGATAATCCCCGTGTATACATAAGCGAATGTCTCTGGTATCTCTCCTGATTTATATATCGTACTGTTACTAGGTATATTTACCCATTTGCAAGTTTTCAGTAAAGCATTCCAGGTTTCAGTGGATAGCTGTGAATATGAATCAATTGATGATTTAAGTGAATCTAACGCAATGTCTTTTTTTAGGTTATCTGACAATGTATTTTTCCTTATCTTGCGATCCACCTTGAACGCCACAGAAGGATTATAGTAACAGCATTAAATCACCAATAATTAATCTTTTTCTTTCAAAAAGAAATTCGAAATATCAGCAAGCCCAAATAAATATTTTAATGACCGTTAATTTTTTCTCCGTGCTCATCTATAGTCTCATCAGGATCTGCAAGCTCATCATCCCAACGTAAAGGAGGTACTTTACCAAAGGATGGCTCATGAATACCAAATGTACATATTGGGCCGTAAGGGTATTCATCGGTAATATAATAACCGTACACACCGTTTATATCGGTGGCGCCATTACACTCATCTAAATTTCCCGTATTACCATTATCGTATACCCAATCATCTATGTACCTGCCCAGTGGCACACCAAAAGGTTCGTTAGTAAAGCTAAAATCAAAATCTTCAGAGCGATGCGTTACATCCCACGGAGTTGGTGGAGTGCCATGTTCTTTAAAAGCGGGAGTATCTGTATAAGGCTTTCGGGATTGACCAAAACCATTTTCATCAGGGTTTATTCCCCAATTCCTTAAAGTATATCCCGACTTAGCTTTAACTAAATCTCCAGCTGTATTCACAAACCACATGCCGTAAATAGGAAAGCCATCTTTTGCAAAGCCAATTAATGGTGAACCATTAGCTGCAGGCGCTATTGTTGCTTCATCGTTTGTTTGCAGAGGATGGGTCATAGCATGATAATGATAAGTGCCTTCAAATCCGTGGCCAAAGAATTCATCAAAAATTGCTGCCATTTTCTCTGCTGCCGGCTCTTGCAAAGTGTAAGCTGGGATTTCAAACCAAACAGAGCCGTCGCCACATCCTGTAGCATTACCGGCAGCATTAACTCTGGCATGTTGCGGGTTATAGCAAAAGCCTGAATCCATTGCGATACCGACGCCATTTAATAAAATACCATCATAATCCATAAAATTAGTAGGGTTTCGGTCAGTATCGTCAGCGACTAGTGGGTTTGATAATTGAGGGTGGATAGGTAAATAAGTTAGTTGCATATCATCATGATCGATTTCAGTCACCCAAACGTTATCATCACTGGGAGTACCAACATCCCAGCCCAAATCATGATTAGGGATCATGTTATGACGCATTCGGCAATGCGTTGCTAAATCTGGATCAGTTGTTTCAACCACAGAGGCATAATTCCAACCTCCGGCAATATCAGGCTTGCTTGGGCTTTGGATATAGCCACCACTAACAATAACTAAGTCAATTTCAACAATACTTTCTTTATCTGTACCTGGAAAATAAGGTGCATCAACAGCAAAATTGGATCTGTCGTTCATACCTGTTGAACCATAGTCGCCATCATTAGCATCAGTAACATAGGCACGACAATCAGGGTTTCGATTGGTTAAAACGGCATTAAGCATCCCATTGGCCGTTTCGTTTAAGTCGGGATTTTCTACGTAATCAATTGGATCGACTGTAACAACAGGGTCTTCGATAACAACAGGGTCATCGATAACAACATCTGGTGATGTTTCTGAATCCCCGCCTCCACAGGAAATTAACGTCATAGAAATAATAAACATACCAACAGCTCTGACATGAAAGCGATGGAAATTGATAAACTGAAGCTCAAACATATAACACCCTTTAAAAACTCTTCTTTGGCAGGCTAGTAACACGGCCTATAAAATTGACAAGAAAACACTCATCGTATTTAACTACAACGGACTAAATCACGTTAGGTTGACAGTGCTAGTTAAAAAAAGTTACTTCTGAAAACATATACTGGTAAACAAGGGCGTTTATCCAATGTAGAAATGTCTTTGTAGAAATAATGAGTCTATCAGGTGAAAAGTTGAGCCTAAATGTATTTCCCGTCATGAGCGTGAGAGGAAGAAAACGCTTTTGTCTGCTGTAAAATCATACAGCAGTTATTGGTACTAAAAACCAGCTAATTTAGCCAATACGCACCAAGAAGTAGCTGCTTCAATTGGAGTTAACCAATTTATTGAAATGAGATAGAAAGATTTTTACTTTGAAATTTTACTTGAATTAATGGGGGATTTAACTTGTAAGTTGATCAATTCACACAATTTTAAAAACTCCTGATAACGCTGATTAGCCATACTTTGATTTTTATCATACGAGCTATCTTTTGCAATTTTTTGGGATTGAATAGGCCAACCAATATTAATTCTAAAGCAATCTTGGTATAAATCAATCGTACTAAATTCAAAGCCAGGTCTAAAATATATATTGTGCTTTTTTGCTTCTTCAAATAATTTATAACTATCAAGGTTAGGTACTTGTACCCAAATAACAATTCCACCTTTTGGCATACTAATCTTTGCATTATTAGGTAAATGGGTCATTAATAGTTGATGATACTCTCGGCTATGTTGGCTTAGTTTTAACCTTAGCTTCCTGAGATGTTTTAGATACAGACCTGAGTAAATAAATTCAGTAAGGGTGTACTGAGCAGCTAAATTCACACCAAAATACTCCACACTTCTATGCTTTAAGTATTCATTAAAATATCGTCCAGGTTCACACCAACCAAGGCGGTAGCTTGGACTAATAGTTTTAGATATAGAATTGCACCAAAGCACCCAACCAGATTTATCCCAATGCTTAATAGGTAAAGGACAAAAATTTGCGTAACCTAGCTCTAAATATACATCGTCCTCTATAATAGGAGTTCGATATTGCGATGCCAATTCGGCAATACGCTGCTTTTGTGCACTAGTTAAACAGTTTCCCTGTGGGTTTATGTGGTTAGCACTGAATAAGCAAGCTTGTATTGAACCTTCGCTCATATGGTGTTCAAGTTGTTGTAGATCGAGTTGTGCCTGATGAAATGGTATTTCAACTACCATCCTTCCCATATTGGCGAGTAACTCTATCAGTCCATTAAAGCAGGGGGAAGTTATAGCAATAGCATCTCCTGGTTTGGTTGATACTTCTATGGCGCTGCGAACAGCATCAATACAACCATTTGTGATCACTACTTTATTGCTCTCTATAGGGAAGTATTGGCTGGTGAAATGCTGAGAAATAGCTTTTCGTAGCGCTCCTAGCCCTTGATATTCTGGGTATAAATGCAATAAGTGTTCATTTCTGATACTTGCCCGTTTAAAACATCGACTTAATTGGTCAAATGGCACCAGCTCAGGTGCTATAAGTGAAACATAAAATGGCCCTCTACCAGCGGATTTAAGTTGAGTGACCTGTTGTGGCTGACTGACTATAGAAGTAAAAGCTGGGAAATCAGGCGTGGTATTTTTACCAAAGGGCTTTGTGATGTAAAAGCCCGATTGTGGCTTGGACTCTAACCACCCTTGTTCTTGTAAACTATTAAAACAGCTTAATACTGTATTGATACTAACAGTATAAAGCTTAGCGAATTGTCTAATTGAAGGAAGTTTATGGCCCACTTCAAGTCGCCCATTTTTTATATCTCCAATGATCTTTTCAGCGAGTTGCTGGTATCGAGTTGACAAATTGTACCCATCACCTTTAAGAAATCTGAATCTGTTAATTATTAGCTAACACTTCATACTAGTCAAACGATTACAATTTTGAAGTGAACTCAAATGAAACCAATTCATTTATTAACTGCGATTGCGGTAGCATGCGTTTGGGGATTAAATTTTTCTGTAATAAAGCTCGGAGTAAGTGAAATTGATCCTTTAATTTTAACCGCTATGCGCTTTACGTTTGCGGCATTTCCTGCAGTTTTATTTATACCAAAACCCAATGCTTCATGGAAACTGCTAATAACTTATGGTCTTATGTTTGGTGTTGGTGTTTGGGGGTTGTTAACACTGTCTATACATGTGGGCTTATCAGCAGGGGTGTCTAGTTTATTATTGCAATCTAGCGCTTTTATTAGTGTTCTCTTTGGTTACTTTATCCTTAAGGAAAAAATTAAATTTACACAGTACGTTGGAATGGCACTATCACTCGCCGGTTTATTATTGATTTTTACTTTGCAAGATGGCTCTATTAATTTTATTGGTATTTGTTTAGCGTTAATCGCTTCAGTTTGCCTAAGTGGTGTGAGTTTACTTATAAAGAAGCATAAGATTTCCGATATGTTTGCTTTTGTTGTTTGGTCGAGTTTAGCTGCCCCTATTCCATTGTTGTTATTATCTTTTTTGGTTGGTGATTCATCAATCATTACGGTGTTAAGCAACGATTTAACGGGTTTGGCTATTTTTTCAATACTGTTTCAGGCATATCCCGTTACGTTATTAGGGTATTGGGTATGGAACAAGCTTATCTATCGTTATCCCATGAGTACAATGGCCCCCTTAACATTGCTTGTTCCACTCTTTGGATTGTTAGGCTCTTATTTTTTTTATCAGGAACAAATTAGTATGATCAAGCTTTCTGCTTGTGGATTAATTATTGCTGGTGTTGCGGTGAGTATGCTGGATATTAAGACGCTTAAAAAGTGCCTTCCTTCAAGCTTGATATTAAGTAGATAAATTGTACCCTAAATTAACTCAGGTTTTGAAATTGTTATAACAAATTACTCTTGTTAACTTATAAGTATGAAAGCGTATTAAGAAGAGTAAATATATGAAAAATAGTAAAGTAGAATTTGTGAAAATAGCTATTGAAGTAGCAAAACGATCTAAGGCTAATGGCAATTTAGCCTATGGCTGTATTTTAGTTGATGCACAAGGCGAGGTCATTTTGGAAGGGGAGAATTCAGTGATAACTGAAAGTGATTGCCTTGGTCATGCTGAAATTAATATGATCCGAGAAGCCTCTAAGTTATATGATGCGGATTTTTTAAATCAATGTACTATCTATACCAGTGATGAGCCTTGCTCTATGTGCTCATCTGCTATTTTTTGGTCAGGTATAGGTACCTTAACTTTCGGATTGAGTAAGTCTCGCTTTTATCAAGAGTTTGGCAATGAAAATCCTGCTATCGATTTAAATATTTCTAGTAGAGAAATACTGAAATCAGGAGGAAGGAAAGTGACAGTGATTGGCCCTATGTTAGAAGAGCAAGTATTAGACATTCACAGGTAAATTCTTTCAAATCTCATCATTACAATGTCAATTTTAGGTCAATCGGCAACTGTTCCTGCATCCATGGAAGAGAGCAAAATAGGTTTGCTGTAGTACTTCCCCTTGGCTCCCTCCGACTAGCTGCTCAGTGATCACATACATTACTATTTTAAATGAGCAGCCAGTACCTATCGGTAATCTTCGTGAAAACGACAATCGTTTTCATCCTTGAATCCACATGGCTATACAGTCCACTAAATGAAAATTTATTTACTGAATTGGGGAATGGTTGAGGCTCGAAAGCTCGCTTTTGCATTTTACTTCATTAGAAGTAGAGCATAATTCACAGGCACAAAAAAGACGCCGTAGCGTCTTGATATATAACTTTTAAAAACAACTTTGGGCAAAAGTGCTTTTACTCTTCTGTAGACTCAGCTGTTTGGTTGCTTTCCTGAGTTTGCTCTTGCTCAGCTTCTTGTTTTGTTTCGTGGTTTTCACCACCACATTGACCACAACATCCCATGCTTTTTCTCCTAATAATTGAATTGTGACCATAATATAGGAAGGAGTAGTCTTAGCTGTTGATCAGGATCATAGAGAGTTAGGTTAGCTGGAAACTTTAAAGGGAGCAGTAGCTGCAGAAAAATTTCTTCAGCTACTTTTATAAGGTGATAATTGCGCTGGTTAAACCTTAAATTGACTGATTACCGTGGTCAGTGAAGCTGAATTTGACTGTAAACTGGTTAAACTCGTTGCCATCTCTCCTGATGTTTTTACTGTGTCGTCAGTCAGTAAACGAACATTTTCAACATTTTTTGATACTTCTTCTGCGACAGAGGCTTGTTGAGAAACGGCATCTGCAATTTCATGAGTTTGGCGTTGAAACTGTCCGATAACATCGGTGATCTCATCAAGTACATCATGCACTTGCTGGGTTAACTCTACGCTATCTTGTGCTTCCTGCTGGCTACTGTCCATTACGGCAACTGCACTTGCAGCAGTTGTTTGTAATTCATCAATTATTGTTTCAATACTTGTGGTAGATTCTTGTGTTCTTGAAGCAAGTGTACGAACTTCATCGGCAACAACGGCAAAGCCTCTGCCTTGCTCCCCAGCTCTTGCAGCTTCAATAGCAGCATTTAATGCTAATAAATTTGTTTGATCAGCGATGCCTCTAATCACTCCTAATACTTCACCAATGCTTTGTGTTCTATTTTTAAGCTGATTAACTACATCTGCGGCAGAAACAACATTTTCAGAAAGAGCAGTGATACCTTTTGTTGCTAATTCAACAACTTTGGCGCCATCTAATACTTTTTTCTCGGCACTTGTCGCTAGCTCATTGGAAGCATTTGCGCTGTTCGCAATATCATTACTTGTTTGAGCTAATTCTGTTGCAGCTGTTGCAACCATATCTATTTCAAGCTTTTGTCCTTCAATAGTGTTATTGGTTTGTTGACCAATTTCGGCGGCGAAGTTGGTTGAATTATTAACATCATTGGTAATTTCTACGGTCTCAAGCACTAAAGACTGAATTTTATCAACAAAGGTATTAAATTCGTCAACCAAAGCACCAATTTCATCATTCTTTATTGGTTCAATACGTTTGGTTAAATTTCCATCACCAGTGGCAATATCATTCATTGCCATTTGTAATCTATTGATGCGTTTAATCAACGGCATAAGCATCAACCAAACAACAATGGCAATCAGTCCTATGATGATAATCACGACAATGCTGGAGGAGATAAAAGCAGATTTAACTGGCTCTGAAATAAGTCGTTCAGGCACTAAGAATCCTAATTTCCAGTTCATCAAAGGATATTCACTGCGTACTTCATTAAAGACGACCTGATACTGCTCACCTTGCCATGTTACGGTGGAAATACCTGAAGCGTTTGATGTGATCTCTGCTTGCAGTTGTTCAAAGCCGGCAGAGTTGGCAAATTGCTTATTAACAGCAGACATTTCACTACCAGGTTTAAATTTCTCGCTAAAACCAGGGAAGAATACTAGTTTTCCGGTGTCGGTCATTAAAAACGCTTCGCCTTCTCCCTTGTATTTTATGCCAGCAAGTAAATCCTTGCCTATGGTGGTGATTAGTATATCCAAACCACCAATGCCTAAGAAACGTCCGTTAGGTAAGTAATAAGGCCCTTTGACTGTTGCTGAAATGGAACCGTCATTAGCATCAACGGCGGGATCTGTTACATACATACGACCAATATCTATGCCTTCTTGCCACCAAGGTCTTTTATTAGTGAAGTATTCTGCATCGGTATAACGACCATTTAAGTCAAAATATTCATGGGTGTTTTCAGTGCCAAAAAAGACACTCTTGATGGCACTATCTTTAGTGGAAAAATATTTAAAATATTCAGTTACCGCTTGGTAATCTTTATTATCGTCAATATCAGCTAACCGTTGGTCATATTGGGTAAACCAATCTATAACTTGAGGGCTAGCAAAAATACTATGATTCAGTTGTCCTTTCGCTTCAAAAAAACCGGTTACTTTATTGGCTTGAAGGGAGACTATATCTTCTATCGAACTTATTAGTTGAACTCGTGTGTCATCACTTACTTTAGAGAGAATAAAATAAGACGTGATAAAAAGCAGTATGGCTACAGCGCTAGAAATACCAAACACTAATTGGCGTAATATCGAACGATTAAAAAAATTAAACATAAAAGTTTACCTATTGAGCTTTAATTATTATTTTTATATTAAGTTGTTCATTATGCTAAAACACAAAGACATTATCATGCTGTGAAAAAGAACGCTATTTTGAATTGAAAGTTGTTTTTAACATATTCATCTTTTAATTATTTATTTCTAATAAATAGATTCATTTTTTGAATTTAAATGAGTATTTATAATAATTTTTGTTATTTATAAAAAAGCGTTACAGTAAATTAATTACTACACTCTATTAAATATTTATTTTTTTGGAAACTTGATGTCGAACATAACACAACTTGATTGTTATCTTGCTGGGCAATTTATTGAAAGTCCTCATTATTTCGATAATATTGACCCGGTAAACGGCCAAGTTATTGGTAAAATTGCCGAAGCTGATCAAACCATGATTAATGCTGCTGTTGATGCTGCACAACAAGCACTAACAGGAGAGTGGGGCAAGTTAACCGTTAATCAACGTTGTGATTTATTACACAAAGTAGCTGACCGCATGGCAGAGCGTGAGCAAGAATTTATTGCTGCTGAAATGGCGGATACTGGCAAGTCACTTCAGCAAGTAAAAAGCATAGATATTCCACGAGGTACAGCAAACTTTCGCACCTTTGCAGATATGGCTCGATTTCATGGTGGAGAATCATTTATCACCGAATTACCCAATGGCGACAAAGCACTTAACTATAGTGTAAATAAGCCTTTAGGTGTAGTGGCAGTAATTTCACCTTGGAATTTACCCTTATTATTAGCGACATGGAAGGTCGCCCCCGCTTTAGCTTGTGGCAATTGTGTCATTTTAAAACCCTCTGAAGAAACTTCGTCTACCGCATTTTTACTCGCACAGGTGATGGATGAAGTTGGCATCCCTAAAGGGGTCTTTAGCTTGATTCTTGGTCGTGGCAGTAACGTTGGAGATACTCTTACTTCCCATTATGGTGTTGATGCAGTGACCTTTACTGGCGCATCAAGTACAGGTCAGCATATTATGCGCTCGGTTGCTACCGGAGTGAAACCCATTTCATTTGAGCTTGGCGGTAAAAATTCCGCCGTTGTGTTTGCTGATGCTGATATAGAAAAAGCGGTGGCAGGCGTTGCTCGTTCAACTTTTACCAATTGTGGTCAAGTTTGTTTGTGTACAGAGAAAGTATATGTGCACAGCTCTATCGCCAGTGAATTTATTGAAAAACTTAAAATGCAGGCTCAGAAAATAAAAATAGGTTACCCAGCTGACCCTGATGTTTTTATCGGCCCTTTAGTTTCTAAAACACATCAAGAAAAAGTGTTGTCATATTATCAACTTGCCAAGGAAGAAGGGGCTGAGTTTATTATCGGTGGCAGTGTACCAAAATTTAACGATGAACGTGATCAGGGCTGTTTTATTGAACCGACTATTATCACTGGGCTTAATGATAATGCACGGGTTAACCAAGAAGAAATTTTTGGTCCTGTTTGTCATATTTCAATTTTTGATGATGAAGACGAAGTGATCAAGCGTTTAAACGATACACCATATGGCTTAGCTGCGGCTATTTGGACTGAAAGTTTGTCGTGTGCTCATCGAGTAGCGCCACAAATAGATGTTGGCTTAGTTTGGGTAAATACTTGGTTTTTACGCGATTTACGTACGCCATTTGGTGGTGTTAAGTTGTCTGGTATTGGTCGTGAGGGTGGTAAGCACTCACTAGAGTTTTATTCTGAACCAGTAAATATTTGCATCAAGTTAAATTAAGATTCTAGAAACATTAGAAAAGCATCACATCAATTTTCAAGCCTTATAAGAATATAGAGAATAAATAATGACAGTAATAAGTAAAGTAATCGAAGGAAAGGCAGTCCCTAGAGGTAAATTTCCTCATGTAAAACGAGCAGGTGACTTTATCTATATTTCAGGAACAAGTTCACGTTTACCCGATAATAGTTTTGCTGGTGTAGAAGTAGATACATTAGGCGTTACTAACCTTGATATTGAAATACAGACACGTGCCGTAATAAATAATATTCGCGATATTTTGCATTCTGTTGATGCCGACTTAAGTGACTTGGTTGAGATCAGTACATTTTTGGTGAACATGAATGACTTTGCCGGTTATAACAAGGTCTATGGTGAAATTTTTGATTTTGACGGCCCAACTCGAACAACCGTGGCAGTGCATCAATTGCCTCATCCGCATTTATTAATCGAATGTAAAGCTATCGCCTATAAACCGCTAGTAAAATAAATAGCCCTAAGGAATCCTCAAATGAAAGCAAAGCTCGCGGCATTTAATTTCCAACAATGGATAGCAGAACATCAACATTTGCTTAAACCTCCGGTAGGTAATGCCGTGGTTTGGGAAAATACCGACATGATGGTAATGGTGGTTGGCGGCCCCAATAAACGCACTGATTTTCATGATGATCCGGTGGAAGAGTTCTTCTATCAAATTAAAGGCGATATGGTTTTAAAAGTTATTGAAGACGGAGAATGCCGAGAAGTGATTATTCGAGAAGGTGATATTTTCTTTTTGCCTGCTCATGTTCGTCATTCTCCTCAGCGCCCAATGGCGGGTAGCATTGGTTTAGTTATTGAACCTAAACGACCTGATGGCGCAAAGGATGCTTTTGAATGGTATTGCTTTGGTTGTGGCAGTTTAGTGCATCGTGCGGAAGTAATTTTACAATCTATTGTTGATGACTTACCGCCGCTTTATAAAAATTTTTATCAAGATGAACAAGCACGTACTTGTCCAGGCTGTGGCGAGCTTCACCCGGGAAAAGTACCACCTGAAGATTGGGTGACTTTAAATAATAAAAGTGAGCAGTTTTAGTGACCATGCTAAATGAGAAACTTTAAATGAAAATAATTGATATCCATTCCCATTTTTTTCCAAAAACTTGGCCAGATTTGCAGAAAAAATTTGGTGGAGACGACTGGCCTTGGTTGAAACATTTACCTAATAACGGTGAAGCGTTTGATAAAGCAATGTTAATGAAAGGCGATAAAGAGTTCCGTCCTATCTATTCTGCTTGTTGGGATGCTCAGATTCGTCTGCAACAGTTAGATGAGCAAGGTGTTGATCAACAAATAATTTCGGCAACACCTATTTTATTTGCTTATGAAAAGCCGATTGAACAAGCGTTATATTGTGCACAACATTTTAATGATGCTGCACTCGAAATATGTGCGCAAGGTGAAAACCGTTTACATGCATTAGCACAAGTGCCGTTGCAGGATATTGATGCTTCTTGCACGGAAGCGAGTCGTGCGATGAAGTCAGGTCATGTAGGTGTGCAAATTGGAAATCATGTTGGCTTGAAAAACATGGACGACCAAGGCGTGCTCACTTTTCTGCAACATTGTGCGGTGGAGAATATTCCAGTATTTGTTCATCCGTGGGACATGATGGCAAGTGAGCGTACAAAAGATTACATGATGGGCTGGACGGTTGGCATGCCAGCTGAAACGCAATTATCGATTGTTTCGATGATTTTAGGTGGTGGTTTTGATCAAGTTAGCAAAGAGCTAAAAATTTGTTTTGCTCATGGTGGCGGTGCTTTTACTTTTTTATTGGGACGTTTAGAAAATGCATGGCAACATCGAGACATTGCCCGTGGTAAATCTGAATTTCCACCGAGTCATTATCTCGATCGTTTTTATCTAGATACCGCAGTATTTGATCATGATGCATTACAAATGCTAATTAATAAAATGGGCGAAGATAAATTAATGTTTGGCACTGACTATCCGTTCCCCTTAGGCGAACAACAAATGGGGCAGCTAATTAAAACTGCACCAAATTTGACTGCTGCGACAAAACAAAAATTATTGGCAAATAATGCCAAGCATTTCTTCAATATTTAAGCTTTCAATACATTAGATTAATACTTAGGTTTTTTTATTATGACATTTCAAAATACTTTGGCTTATGCAGAGCAACAAGATCAGCAAGACAGCTTAGCGAGTTTTCGTGACAAGTTTCATCATCCCGTTATTGATGACAAAGAGGTTTTATACTTTACAGGTAACTCATTAGGGCTACAGCCAAAGTCAGCTAAAGATTATATTACTGCTGAGCTTGATGATTGGGCAAAGTGGGGCGTTGAGGGCCATTTTCATGCTAAAAACCCTTGGGTGAGTTATCACGAGTTATTAACTCCAGCCAGTGCGGAGTTAGTTGGTGCCAATGAATCTGAAGTGGTTTGCATGAACTCGTTGACCACTAATTTACATTTGTTGTTTGTTTCTTTTTATCAACCTACGGCAAAGCGCTTTAAAATCATCAGTGAAGCAAAAATGTTCCCCTCGGATCGTTACTTATTAGAAACCCAAGTGAGGCATCATGGTTTTGATCCTGATGAAGCGATCATCGAAATTTCACCTCGCCAAGGTGAGCACTTAATCGATGAAGATGACATTCTTGCGGCAATTAATGAACATAAAGATGAATTGGCTTTAGTGTTTTTTGGAGGCATGAATTACTTTACAGGTCAGTTATTTGATATGAAAAAACTCACCCAGGCGGCACATCAAGTTGGCGCTTTGGCGGGGTTTGATTTGGCCCATGCGGTTGGTAATGTACCAATGGCTTTACATGATTGGGATGTAGATTTTGCTGCTTGGTGTACTTATAAATACCTTAACTCTAGTGCGGGCAATGTTGGCGGAATCTTCGTCAATGATCGCCACGGTGATAATACTGAATTAAATCGTTTTGGCGGTTGGTGGGGACATAATAAAGAACGTAGATTCTTGATGGAAAATACCTTTGAACCTATGACCGGAGCTGAAGGATGGCAAATTAGTAATGCGCCAGTTATGGGCATGGCAATTTTGAAGTCATCACTCGATATTTTCCAACAAGCGGGTATTCATAACCTTCGTACAAAGAGTTTACAGCTAACGGGTTATCTTGAGTTTGTTTTTAATGAGGTGGTGAAACTATTTCCAGATGTTAAATTGGAAATCATTACGCCACGAGAGCCTGAAAAACGAGGATGTCAGTTATCAGTTAAATTGCTGGGTACAGATAAACGCTTCTTTGCCGCATTAACCAAAGCAGGTGTAATAGCTGATTTTAGAGAGCCTGATGTTATTCGTTTAGCGCCTACGCCTTTATATAACAGTTTTGCTGATGTTTACCATTTTGGTCAAACATTATCAAAGTTACTCAGTAGCTGGGAGCAGTAATGAGCGATAAAAGTGAAAAAATAGCCATTGCTGGCGCAGGACCCGTTGGTGCTTTATTGGCAGTAATGCTAGCGAAGAAAGGTTATCAAGTAGACTTATTTGAATCACGTCCTGATTCTCGACAAACTAATATATATCAAGGCAAGTCGATTAATTTAGCGTTATCTGATCGTGGTTGGAGAGCGCTGGAAGCTGTTGGTTTAGCAGATGAAATTCGTCAACAGGCTATCCCTATGCATTGTCGAATAATGCATGATATTGAAGGTAACTTAACCGAGCAACCTTATGGTAAAGAAGAACAGGCAATTTGGTCAGTTTCTCGTGCAGGTATTAATGAACAATTAATTGGTCTGGCTGAGCAGGAAAACTCAATTAACGTACACTTTTCTCACCGTTTGAATCAACTTAACTTTGATGATGGTACGGCGGTTTATATTGATGAAGAGCACCAGAAAAAAATTCATCAAAGTGATTTAATTTTTGGTGCTGATGGAGCATTTTCAAAAGTAAGGCGTTTAGCGCAAGAGTTGCCTAAACAACGCATCAGTTACAGTTTAGATTATATGCCACAAAGCTACATGGAATTATCGATTGCTGCGAATGAAGATGGTAGCCATAAAATGGCTAAAAATGCTTTGCATATATGGCCTCGTAAAGACTTTATGTTGATTGCTTTACCTAATATTGATGGTTCGTTCACTTGTACGTTGTTTATGAATCATCAAGGTGAGCTATCATTTGAGTCGTTAAAAACTCATCAGCAAGTGAGCGACTTTTTTAACAAAAACTTTGTTGATGCGATGAAGCTACTTGAAAATCCCGTTAATGACTTTCTTAGTAAAGCAGCTTCGCCTTTATGTTTAGTACATATATACCCTTGGGTAGTGAATGATAGGGTTGCATTGATTGGTGATGCAGCACATGCCATGGTGCCTTTTTATGGACAAGGCATGAACTGTGGCTTTGAAGATTGTCGAGTATTAAGTGAGTTGGTGGAGCAACATGATCATCAATGGCAGGATATTTTGGCGGCTTATCAACTAGAACGTAAACCTAATGGTGATGCGATAATTGAATTGGCTAAACGAAACTTTATTGAAATGAGTGAGTTAGCTGGTGATGCTGATTTTCTATTACGTAAAAAAATTGAAGCCAAATTTCATCAAAGGTATCCAAAATTGTGGATACCTTTGTATACCATGGTAACGTTTTCTCCTGATATCTCTTATGCGCAAGCTCTTGCTATTGGTGAAGTGCAAAAATCAATTATGGACGAAATTATGGCTTTGCCTGATATTGCTCAGCATTGGCAATCCGATCACGTTTATCAACAGTTACATACGTTAGCTACTGAAAAGTTAAGCAATAATGTTTCAAAGGAAGATTTATGAGTTGTCCACATCAGCCTAAAAATTACCGAGAGTTAGAAGACTCTATTCATACCGACTTTAATGATGATATGTCTTATGGTGACTACTTATCGTTAGAGCAAGTATTGTCAGCACAAAACCCTTTATCAACACAACATGATGAAATGCTATTTATCACGATTCATCAAACCAGTGAGTTGTGGTTGAAACTGGCTGGGCATGAGCTTAACGAAGCAATTAATAACATCCGTGATGCTGATTTTGGTCACGCATTTAAAGTGATTTCACGAGTGAAACAAATCTTTAATCAATTAACCCAATCTTGGAATATTTTATCAACGCTAACCCCTGTTGATTATCTAAAATTCCGTGATGCATTAGGACACTCTTCTGGTTTCCAATCATATGGTTATCGTAAACTAGAGTTTTTATTAGGTAATAAAAATGCTGCTTTAGTTGATGTACATAAAGCGACACCGCTAATTCATCAAGAACTCAGTGATATTTTAGCCAAACCCAGTTTATATGATGAAGTGATTAAAGTGTTAGCGAACAAGGGCATGAAGATTGATGAGCAAGCACTTGAACGTGATTTTAGTCAGCCTTATTTGAAAGATGATTCGGTATTAAATGCGTGGTTGGAAGTCTATCGTAATGCAGACCAGCACTTTGAATTGTATGAACTCGCAGAGAAATTGATTGATATTGAAGATGCTTTTCAACAATGGCGCTTTAAACACATGTATACGGTACAGCGTATTATTGGTAATAAAATGGGTACTGGTGGTTCTTCTGGAGTAAGTTTTTTAAAGAAAGCCTTGGATATCAGTTTCTTTCCTGAGCTGTTTGAGTTGCGTACGCATTTATAAATTACTATTTCAAATTTATAACAATAATTAATTTATTGTTATAAACTCATTCAACTAATGAATGTATTTTATTGTTGAATGAGTTGTTATGGATTTAAGTAAAAGTCAGCTAACCATTAATCACCTGAAAATGGTCTGTGAATTGGATCGTTGTGAAACGGTGAAAGAAGCAGCAAAAACATTATTTATAACTCAACCTGCGCTAACTAATCGTATTCGAGAAGCGGAGCGCCGTCTTAATACTAAGTTGTTTGTCCAGCGTGGACGTAAGCTCATCATTTCTAATGCGGGTAAGCGTTTATTGCACTCAGCCAAGAAGATTTTAGAAGAATTAGCGCGTGCTGAGTATGATATTGCTCGTTTAACCGATGGTATTGAGCAGGTAGTTCGTTTAGGTTTACCGCATTATTCCTCGTTCAAATGGCTGCCGAAAGCTATGGCTAGCTTTAATGAAACTATGCCAAATATTGAGCTGGAAATTACTTCAGAGGCCGCAATCGAACCACTGAGTGCTTTATATTCAGGCGATGTTGATATGGCAATGATTTCTAGTGCAAGTAAAAAGCTATCGTTAGATAAATCGAGTTATCAATCGGTATTTATTTTAGAAGATGAATTAATTGCCTGTTTATCAACGGCACATAAAAAAGCACAGAAAAAATACCTTAATGCCGAAGATTTTTCGGAAGAAGTGTATGTCACAAACTCAACAGTACCAGAAAAAGATCGGGAATATGAACTGTTTTTCAAACCCAAAAATGTCTTACCCAGAAAAGTATTACAAGTAGGTTTTAATGAAGCAATCATTGAACTAGTAAAAGGGAATTTAGGAGTATCTATCTTTTCAAAGCGACAAATAGAGTCTTTTTCTCATCATAAAGATATTAAAACGATTAAATTGGGAAAAACAGGCTTAAAGATTTATTGGCACTTAGTGTATTTAAATCAACCAAGTATTCTGGAGCCTGCTGATATGTTAGTGGATTTATTGCACCAGCAAAATAATAAAGGCTGATACCTGTTTTAATAAAAATATATTACCCAAATGTATGCAGGAAAGTCGAAATAAATGCTCTCATTTACATCACTATGTTGCCGTGTAAACTATCTCGGTAGTGATATTATTCAGATGTTTTTTTATTTATGACAGGTTTTTTGTGTCCATTTGCTGAAAAACTTGCTGCGATAACCAACTACTTCTATTCGCTAAATCAACGATTACATTGAAATGATTACGCTCAGCAACTTCTTGAAACACGACTTGGTAACCTAAATTGATAAGCTTATCTTTCATCTCATTACTTTGACGTTTAAATTCACTTGTTTCATTCTCACCATACGCAATAATGATAAGTGGTGTGTACTCACTTACTGTGAATTTTTCTATAAATAAAGGGCTGTTGTTGTTGATTTCGGTATCACTAAGTTGCAAAGGCTCATTAATGTAACTGAGTTGAATAGGGGTAAGGTCATAAATACCACTGACTAAACAAAGGCCTTGAATCAGTTTTTCTGATTTTAAGTTGGGTAGATAATTTTTCCATGGCGTGAGTGCCATCATCATGGCCAAATGCGCACCGGCTGAGCTTCCAGAAATAAATATTTGATCGGCGTCATAGCCAAAGTTTTCAGCATGTTGATAAAGCCAAGCAATGGCTTTTCTGTTTTGTTCAACTATCTCACTGAGGCTGGCTTCTGGCGCTAAGCTATAATTTAATACCGCATAATAATGACCTTGTTGCTGGAAATTTTGTGCGGCAAAGCTTGATTCAGCTTTACTTAATTCCTGCCAATAACCACCATGAATGTAGATCTGCAATTTTTTACTGTTGCCGGCGGTGGGCAAATATAAATCGAGTAATTCGTCTGCATGCTCTCCATAAGAGATATCACTCAGCAAAGAGTTTTCTTCAAGTGCTTGGAAGGTTACTTGTTGGCTTTGTTCGATATATTGTTTGATATAAACATTGATATCATCAATGCAACTGCTTGGTGAATATTGCTGTTCTAGTGTTGCTAAGTCCATATCTCGATACATAAAAGTGACTGTATTGGGTAACATTGATTATCACTATAACGGATAAATGTTAGGACAATCAGTAAATTTTATTATGGCTTAGCATTCATTTAATTAATGAATGTTAAGCCATTAAACAGTTGAACTTATTTTTCTAAAAGCTCAACTATTTCTGTTTGATATTTAATCTTCTTATTTTCTGTAAAGCCTACATGAGCGCTAACAATTTTTCCTGATTTATCGACAATATAGCTACTGGGCATGCCTTTTAATTTGAACGCTTTAGCTACTTTACCTTTAGCATCATAAAAAATAGGAAAATTCGCAGGGTTCTCAAGTAGAAATTTTGCAGCTAGTGCTGGTTGAGCATCTAAATTGACACTTAATACAGTAAAGTTATCAGCACCATATTTCTGCTGCATTTCATTCATCCATGGAAAAGATTTACGACAAGGTACACACCAAGAAGCCCAAAAATCAAGATAAACCACTTTACCTTTGTATTGCGCAAGTTGCTGTTCAAAGTCAGTTAAGGTATCGGAAAATGACTGACTTGAAAAAAACAGTAAGCTAAAGAATATAGATTTTATTAAAGAGTGCTTCATCAATAGAGTTCCTAAAATAATGATTATTTCATTTGGTAATAGACTAATGGTTTTTGCTGCAGATATGTTTACATATTGCATAGCTATAAAGAAAGTTTATTTTAATGACTAAACATTAAAATAAACTTAACTGCTGACGACCTTATTGGGAGCACGAGAGAAGTAACGATACTTCATGAAAATATTACTTTTTGGCCTTTAGTTGGTGTGTAGTAATAGCTTTGTAAAAATAACTGAACAAAGACCACCTTTTGTAAAGAAAATCAAATAGGCAGGATCATTATATTCATCGTATTACTAGGGTACTTTGTGAATATTATCTTTAACAAGGAGAAAATTATGTCTTGGATCAAACATATACCTTATGAAAAAGCCGAAGGTAAGTTATTAAAACTCTATAATCGAGTCAAAGGATCTGATAACAACGTCGACAATATTATGTTGGCTCATAGTTTGCGGCCTCATTCAATGGAGGGGCATATGGCGTTGTATAAGTATGTTTTACATCATAGTGGCAATATCATTAGTAAGTGGTTTTTAGAGGCGTTAGGTGTATACACCAGTATGAAAAATGAATGTCACTATTGCGTTGAACATCATTTTGCTGGAATGAAACGTTTAGTTGCTGATGATAGCCGCTCACATGAGATTCGAGTAGCGCTTGATAGTGAAACTTTTGCAGATGCTTTTGATGAAAAGCATTGTGCAGCGTTTATTTACGCCAACAAACTCACTACACAGATAGCAACGATGGCACAGAACGATGTTCAACAATTACGTGATGTAGGCTGGGGGGATGGTGAGATTTTAGAAATTAACCAAGTGGTCGCTTATTTTAACTACGCGAATAGAACCGTTCTGGGCTTAGGCGTTTATACAGAAGGAGACATTATCGGTTTATCGCCAAATAACTCAGATGATCCTGATAATTGGAATCATGCTTGATATTAGCGTCTATAATGTTTTAATCCATGATAAAAAACCTTGTAACAAGATATGAATATTTGGTTGTTTATCGTGAAAAAGTGGGCTTCAATCGCAAGACGGCAGATGAATATTATTAACTTGCTTATGCTGCTAATTCATCCGTTTGGTATCAATATAAAAATACAATAAAAGTGGGCGTTATGGATAAATTAATAAATATAAATGGTCAGAATTTCCCTATCGATGTTGATAACGATATGCCGTTATTATGGTTTCTTCGCGACAGATTAGAACAAACCGGTACCAAATTTGGTTGTGGCGGTGGTTTCTGTGGTGCTTGTACCGTACAAGTTGATGGTGTTGCTACTCGTTCATGTGTTACACCAGTAGGTATACTTGCAGGGAAAAACATCACTACGATCGAAGGTTTATCTGAAAATGGAGATCACCCACTTCAAAAAGCTTGGTTAGATAATAACGTACCACAATGCGGCTACTGCCAAGCAGGGCAGATCATGAATGCGGCCAGTTTACTCAAAGAAAATCCGAAGCCAAGTGGTGACGAAATTGATTCCGCAATGCAGGGTAATATTTGTCGTTGTGGTACTTATCAACGCATTAAGAAAGCGATATCTCAAGCAGCCGATGAACTAGCAAGGGAGGTATCGTAATGACTATTAACCTTAATTTTAATAAAAAAAGCGAAAAAAGTGCAAAAATTGAAAACCTTAGTAGACGTAGCTTTTTAAAAACGGCAGGGCTTGCTACCGGTGGTTTGGTTATCGGTATTGCTATTCCAACTCAAACCATGGCGCATGGTAAGAAAATTGAGCAGGCAGCGTTTAACCCGAATGCGTTTATCCATATTCAAGAAAATGGCGATACACTCATTTATTGTGGTCGTTGTGAAATGGGGCAAGGAATAAGTACGGCATTACCTGCTGCGGTTGCTGACGAGTTAGAGGCTGATTGGTCTCGTGTCACTGTAAAGCAAGGGGATGCTGACGAAAAATACGGCCCACAAGCAACAGGTGGCTCAGCTAGTATTCGTCGGATGTTTATTCCCATGCGAGAAGCAGGAGCGGCAGCCAAACTAATGTTAATTGCTGCAGCAGCTAAGGTCTGGAATATTCCTGCAGAGCAATGTATAGCAAAAAATCATTTTGTCATTAATAGCAATAATCAACAAAAGCTATCATATGGCGAACTAGCCAGTTTAGCAGCCAACATAACTGTACCTGAAAAACCTGCATTAAAAGCAAAGTCTGAATATAACTACATTGGTAAAGCTTTGCCTCGCCACGATCAAGGTGAAGTGGTCGTCGGTAAACGTATCTACGGTGTTGATACCAAGATACCAGGGCTTAAATACGCAGCAATCACTCATTGTCCGGTGTTTGGCGGTAAACTTAAATCAGTTGAAAAATCAGCAGCCCTCGCAATGAAGGGGGTTTCTGCTGTGGTGGAAATTCCACGTTTTGATGTGCCTTATGGCTCAATTGGTGGAGTAGCTGTGGTTGCTGATAATAATTGGACAGCGCAACAGGCATTAAAAAAATTAAAAATTGAATGGGATTTAGGTGAAAACCAATCATACGATACACAAGCTTATAAAGCACAATTAGTTAAAAATGTTGAAAGCCCAGCACAAGTTGCCACTGAGCGAGGTGATTTAACCGCCGCTTTTGCAAGTGCGAAACAAAAACATAGTGCTACTTATACAGGGGGACATTTATCTCATTCGCCAATGGAGCCAAACGCAAGTGTGGTTTATGTTGAAAAAGATAAATGTGAAGTTTGGGCGGCAACTCAAGCTCCTGCGGCTATTCAAGATGTATTAAGTAAATACTTAAAACGTGAGCCTAAAGACATTATTGTCCATGTCACTATGGCTGGCGGCGCATTTGGTCGTAAGTTTAAATGTGACTATGTGCATGAAGCGGCAGTGATTTCAGAAAAAACAGGCTCTCCTATTCAGCTAACTTGGTCGCGTGAAGAAGATATGCGCACTGGCTATTATCATTCAATCAGTGCTCAGCATATTGAAGCGTCATTAGATAACAACGGCAATGTCTCTGGATGGTTGCATCGTATAGCCTTTCCGCCGATTGATTCGTTATTTAACCCTGCAACTGACCGACCTTCGAAAGGAGATGTTAGTGCAGCGGATGATTACCCTTTTGGATTGGCTAATTATCGCAGTGAAATTGGTGAAGCGAAAGCACATACTCGAATTGGTTGGTATCGCGCCGTATATGCAATATTTTATGGCTTTTCATTTAGCAGTATGGCAGATGAATTAGCTTATAAAGCTGGGAAGGATCCGCTGATCTTTTTGAATAACCTTTATGATGCGAATGAAATTGTAGAGCAAAAAGAACAAGTGAAGCGTTCGAAGAATATTTTAGCGCTTGCTGCTGAAAAATCGGGTTATCATCAACGTGCAAACTTACCTAAAGGACAAGGTATTGGCTTAGCGATACACTATAGCTTTCAAAGTTATGTAGCTATGGCGGTTAGGGTTGAGTCAGATGGCGATAACATCAAAGTTTTACAGGTCGATTGCGTGATAGATTGTGGTCAAGTGCTGAATAAAGATGGGGCGACTGCGCAAATGGAGGGTGCGGTAGTAATGGGGATGTCGTTGGCATTAAGCACTGAAGTTACCTTTAGAAATGGTGCAGTGGTTAATTCAAATTTCCATAATTACCCTGTGATGCGTATTAGTGATATGCCACATGTAAATGTGCATATTGTTGAGTCAGATATTAAACCTACTGGTTTAGGTGAGCCAGGTGTGGCACCGTTTGCTCCAGCATTAGCTAATGCAGTTTTTGCCGCTTCAGGAAAGCGTTATCGAGACTTACCATTTAAACCTATGACCGTTTAACTGCTTTCTCTACACTATTACCAACGTTCCGTTTTCGGAATGAATAACTTTTATTGAGCATCCCATTTTCGGGATGCTTTTTCATATCTAAAGATCTAAAAATTACATTTTACTATATAAACCAATGTATTAGCTGCTTGGTATGCTTCCTGCTCTGTATTAATAATATAAATTTTAAGTAAGCAGATGTTGAATGGATATTGTTAGAACGCAAAAAAAATCATTAATAGCAAAGTATCGATTACCATTGATCGTTATTACTATTGCTGTGGCCTTAGTTGCACTCAATCAGAATGTATCAAGTAGTGATTTTAGTACACAGCGCAGTAAGTTGGTGATTGCTACGGTTCAGCAAGGTGATTTAACCATTCGTGTTCGTGGACCTGGTGTTTTGACTCCAAAGGAGTTTCGTTGGATCGCTTCTGATGTTGAAGGCAGGGCTGAACGTGTACTCGTAAAGCCAGGTGCTAATGTGAAAGCGGGTGATTTACTGATTGAGTTGACTAATCCTAGGTTACAAAGAAAATTGGAACAAACTCGTTGGGAGCTTGAAGCACAAGAAGCAGAAACTCAAGCGGCATTGGTTAATTTAGAATCACAATTACTTGATCAAAAAGCACGAGTATTTAACAGCAAAATAGACTTTGAAAGTGTTGAAATGCGCTTAAAAGCTGAAACAGAGTTATTTAACAATGGTGCTCAAGCGGTTTCTAAAATTGATTTTGAAAAAACCAAATTACAAAGTAAACAAACCAAAGAGCGTTGGAATATAGAGCAACAGCGTGAAGTTAAGATGAAAGAGAACGTTATTGCACAAAATAATGCTTTAAAAGCTCGCTTAAATAAAATGCGCAAAACCTTACAAAGTATGGAAGAGCAAGTTGAAAACTTACTGGTTAGAGCAACAATTGATAGTGTTGTACAAGATGTTGCTATTGAAGCAGGACAACAAGTGAATGTGGGTAGTAATTTGGCAAAACTCGCGCAACAAGATGAATTAATTGCTGAATTACAAATCCCAGAGCTTGCCATCAGAGATGTAGCTTTAGGGCAAAACGTAACCATAGATACTCGTAATAATCAGATTGCTGGCAAAGTTATTCGAATTGCGCCATCAGTAAATAATGGTGCAGTACAAGTTGATGTTGAGTTGATAAAACCATTACCTAGTGATGCACGTTTAGATTTAAGCATTGATGGAGAAATTCAAGTAGTGAACTTAACCAATACATTATACGTTCGTCGTCCTCCATTTGCGCAAAGTAATCGAGAAACGAATATTTTTAAGCTTGCCGATAATGAAGCAAGTGCTCATCGTATTGCGGTTAACTTTGGTAGAGGCTCCGTACAAAAAATTCAAATAAAAAATGGTTTAACAACAGGCGACAAAATCATTATTTCACAAAACGAAGATATTCAACGCTTTGATTCAATTGAAATTAACTAGAACAATAGCGATTAACAAAATTTTAGAGGGAAGACTTATGACACAACAAGCACTTATTCAATTAAATAATGTTCAAAAAATATTTTATACCGATGAAGTAGAGACGCATGCATTGTCTGATATTCAGCTGACCATTAATGCAGGGGAATACGTTTCAATTTCAGGGCCCTCTGGTTGTGGAAAGTCAACTTTATTGTCGGTATTAGGTTTGCTAGATGTTGCCACTCACGGTGAATATAAATTAAATAATCATCAGGTACTTGATTTAAACCAAGCGGCACGCGCCCGCATTCGTAATAAAGAAGTTGGCTTTATTTTTCAATCGTTTAACTTGATTAGTGATTTGAGTGTTGAAGAAAATGTTGCCCTGCCATTAACCTATCGTGATGACTATAGTAGCCAAGAGATTAAGGAAGCAGTAAAGGCTGCATTAGAAAAAGTCGACATGGGGCATAGGGGTAATCATTTTCCCTCTCAACTTTCTGGTGGCCAGCAGCAACGTGTAGCGGTTGCACGAGCAATCGCGGGTAATCCTTCTATTATTCTAGCCGATGAGCCTACCGGTAATTTAGATAGTAAAAATGCAGAGGCAGTCATGGCATTACTCGACAACCTTCATAAAGAAGGCGCCACTATCTGCATGGTGACGCATGACCCTCGTTCGGCTCAACGAGCTGAGCGTTTGGTAGAAATTTTAGATGGCAAAGTCATTGCTGATAATCCAATTAATCGTGGTGTTGCTGCAGCTTAAAAAACGCGAGGAGATAAAGATGAAATGGTTATTTGATATTAAGTATGCTTATCGAATGTTACTTAAGAACCCTGGTTTTACATCCCTTACGGTATCAGTAATGGCTGCTGGGCTTGGTTTATGTGTTTTTATGCTGGCTTTTATTACGTCAATTATGACGCGACCTTTACCTTTTGAGCAAGGTGAACAGATGCATATTATTGAACTGGAATATGATGGTGTTTATTACAATGGTGGCTCGATTTTATTGCCTGATTACTTAACAATTAAAGAGCAGAGTAAAAGTTATACTAGTATAGGTGCTTTTTATAATGCTACGGCGAACTTAAGTAATGGTGACCGAGCACAGCGATACTCTGCAACGGTTGCAGAGGCTAATATTTTTTCATTCACCAGTACTCTTCCTCTGCTAGGGCGTGCTTTTACCGAACAAGATGCTCTTGAGGGGGCTCAACCTGTAACTGTGATAGGTCATCGGATATGGAAAAACTACTTTAATGAGGATTTATCGATTGTTGGTCAAACGACAAAAGTTAATGGTATAGATACCTTGATCATTGGGGTAATGCCTGAAAATTATCAATTTCCTATGTCTGCTGATCTATGGCTACCACTTACACAAGATGCAACGCGCGTTTCACGTAATGAAGCTGCTCATGTAGCTATTTACGTGAAAAAGAAGCCAGAAATTAGTTTAGAAGAAGCTAATCAGGAAGTAGTCGCTATCATGCAGAATGTAGCTCAACAATACCCAGAAACCAATAGTAAAAGTAGTGCTTATGTCACTACTTTTCAAAAATGGATGATGGGTGATGGCGCAAATATGATTGTTGGCTTGATGTTAACTGCGGTTAGTTTTGTATTGGTATTAGCATGTGTGAATGTTGGTAATTTATTGTTTGCTCGTGCTAATGAACGAGCAAAAGAAACAGCAATAAGAGTCGCTCTTGGCGCACCACGAACAAGGCTCATCATGCAAATGATGTGGGAAAGTGTTTTTATCTGCTTACTAGGTGGCGTTTTTGGATTGTTTTTAGCGGCATGGGGGCTAGAACTTTTAGATGTAATATTGCCAAAAATGTTACCCATCTCAGTACCATTTTGGTGGAAAATGTCACTTGATAGTGGCTTAGTTATTCAAGCGATTGGCATTATCGTAGTAACCGCTTTTATCACTGGGATTTTTCCAGCATGGAAAATGTCTAGTGGCGATTTTAATACAGTTTTGCGAGATGGTACTCGTGGTGCTATGGGTAAAAAGTCGGGACGCATGAATCGCATGTTAGTGGTTTTAGAAGTTGCATTATCCTGCGTGTTATTAAGTATATCAGGAGTATTATTTGTTGTATTACAAGAGGTCAATAATGCTGATTATGGCGCTTCAATTCAAAATAAATTAGAAGCTAGAATTGGTTTACCGGCTATAAATTATTCAGAAGATAATAAGAAAGTTGAATACTATCAGCAATTAATGCAGAAATTGAATAGCATCCCTGGAGTGAATCAATCTGGAGCATTATCTAGTATGCCAGGCAATGGTTCTGGTTACCTTGCTATTGAACCAGAAGGATATGAAATAACTGAGAATCAATATCCGCGTACTGGCTATGTTGTTAGTTTAAAGGGGAGTATGGCAGCAATAGGAATGAATCTAGTTGAAGGGCGATTTTTTGACAATCGTGATCTTAAGGATAGTCTGCCTGTTGCGGTAATTACCGATTCCATGGCGGAAAAATACTGGCCTGGTGAGTCAGTATTAGGAAAAAGATTTCGTTATAAAGAAATTGACGATGCTCCTTGGTTAACGGTTGTCGGTGTAGTGAAGCATGTAATTCATGGTCAGCCTTTTTCAAATGTGAAATTTAGAACAACTGCTTATGTGCCTTATCAACAAACACCTCGTCGCTTCATGACCGTATTTATTGATGTACAAGGCGACCCTTTGCAATATATTGCAGCGTTAAACTCAGTTGTTAGTAGTGTTGACCCAGAGGTACCCGCGTATAACATCAACAGCTTAGTTGATGATATTAGACGTAACACAGGAGGAATGACCTTTGTTAGAGATTTGTTCGCGGTATTTGCACTCTGTGCATTATTATTAGCCTCAAGTGGTATCTATGGGGTATTGGCAAACTCCACCAGTCGACGTACACAAGAAATAGGCATACGAAGAGCACTAGGAGCCAGTGATGAAAAAGTTTTGGCGATGTTAATGAAGCAAGGCTGGTTTCAGCTAGCGCTTGGGTTAGTTTTTGGTTTGCCGATAGGTTATTTAGCCAGTCAAGGTATTGTTCAACTTGTTGGTCCTGAATCTAATAACTATTATTTTGTTTTTCTCCTCATTCCTGCCATTATTGCGTTAGTGGTAACTGCTGCGACTTATTTACCAGCAAAACGAGCGATTAAAATGGAACCCTGCGCGGCATTACGTTATGAATAATTGCTTGTTTAAATCATTTATTTTAAAGCTGTTTGTCAGTCATTTGTTTTAAAGTAATAAGGCGTCATATTGACGCCTTAATTTGATAAACAAATTAGTATCAATTGAGAAAGAGGAAAAGGTTTGAGTCAAAAAGCTGGGCATCACATATTAATTGCAGATGATGATCATAATATTTTAGCCGCGTTGAAGTTATTACTCTCATCAAGTGGTTATCAAGTGACGTTGGCATCACACCCTGAGCAAGTGGTTAAGCTCTATAAAAGTGAGCAATTTGATTGTGTATTTCTTGATTTGAATTTTAACCTTGATACTACTTCTGGCGAAGAAGGTTTAGCACTAATAACACAGTTAACCCAACTAGATGATAGCATACCGATTGTTGTAATGACTGGCTGGGCGACAGTTGAGTTAGCAGTTAAAACCATGCAACATGGCGCGGTAGATTTTATTCAAAAACCTTGGGAAAACGAGCGATTATTAACGGTAACCGAAACACAAATTCGTTTAGCTCAACAGTTACATCAATCAGCAAAGCTGAATCAAGAAAATGCTTTATTAAAAGCACAACAAGGATTCAATGAACCGCTTATTGCACATTCATCAGCGATGAAGCAAGTATTAACTATGGCGGAGCAAGTGGCTAAAAGTGATATTAGTGTGTTGCTCACTGGGGAGAATGGCACAGGAAAAAGCTTACTGGCAGAACATATTCATATGATGTCGGCAAGAGCAGAGCATTCTCTAATAAACGTGAATATGGGGGCGATCAGTGAAAATTTATTTGAAAGCGAAATGTTTGGTCATGTTAAAGGCGCTTTTACTGATGCAAAAGAAAATCGCATAGGGCGCTTTGAATTAGCTGAAAAAGGCAGTTTGTTTCTCGATGAAATTGCTAATATTCCATTATCTCAACAAGCCAAATTACTACGAGTATTAGAAGCGCATCAATTTGAAAAAGTAGGAGCAAGTAAAACTCAACATGCTGATGCTCGAATTATTGCTGCGACTAATGCAGATATAGATAAACAAGTGCAAACGGGAGAGTTTCGACAAGATTTATTGTACCGATTAAACACCGTTGAAATTGTTTTACCACCCTTAAGAGAGAGGGGGGAAGATATCTTGCCGATGGCAGAGCATTTTTTAACTCAATTTGCTGAAAAATATAATAAGACAGCATTGTACTTATCTGAAAAAGCAATAGCAGCATTACAGAAGTATGCTTGGCCGGGTAATATACGGGAACTTAATCATATGATTGAACGTTCGGTGGTATTGTGTATTGGCAATGAAATAGGTTTGGAGCAGTTGGCATTGTCTGTGATGCCTTCAAATGATGTTGAACAAGAAATGGTGAGCTACGACGAAGAAAGAAAGCAGACGCTTGAGCAACTTGAAAAAGGTATTATTGAACGTCGGTTACAGTTCTTGAAAGGGAATATGTTAGATGTTGCAAAGTCATTAGGTTTAAGTCGTAGTGCTTTTTATCGTAGAATTGATAAATATAAATTATAGCCTCCGAAGGGAAGTGTTTTCTTGCCAATAAAAAAGCGCGCTAGATTTGAACGAATATTGCTAAAGTATCTATTAGTAGCGACTCTTGTCCCTGCTATATTATTACTATTCACCTTATGGTATTACCAAGCATCGACTAATTTAATTGTCTTGTTGTTTTTGTTTTTATTTTGTTTAACCGGTTTTTGTGCATCAACCTTATACCAAAAAATTACTTTTCAATTTAGAACATTATCAAATTTACTAGAAGGTATGAGTCATGGTGACTACAGCTTGCGAGGTCGTCAATATGAAGCTGACGATGCATTAGGCCAATTAGTTGGTCAAATTAATACTTTGGCTGATACGTTAACTAAGCAACGCTTTGTTGCTCAAGAAAGTGAATTGCTGGTAAGAAAAGTTATTCAGCATATTGATATTGCTATTATTGCCTTGGATGAAAAACAACACTTTGCACTGTTAAACCCTGCAGCAGAAAAACTACTTAATGTTCAGTTATCTCAAGTGCTGCATATGCCAGTAGATAACATTGCTAAACGCTTACTGACTACCCAATCAAATCAAGTCATTGAACTAAGTTTTGCTAATGGAAAAGGACAGTTTCAAGTGATCCGCGATCAATATCGTGAACATGGGCATCAACATGAGTTGTTTTTTATTACAGATGTGAATAATTTATTACGTGAACATGAGCGTCAAGCTTGGCAAAATTTGATTCGAGTTTTGAGCCATGAAATCAATAATTCACTAGCTCCAATTGCTTCACTATCATCAACGTTAAAAACAATCTCGGCAAAACAAGAATTAGATACGGTATTTTCGGAAAACCTTTTAGGCAGTTTAGATATTATTACTGAGCGAGCTCAAAGCTTAACTAAGTTTGTTGAAAGTTATCGACAACTAAGTCATCTACCTGAGCCAAAAAAGATATCTTGTAATCTACTGCAATTAATCAATAAAGTGGTGCAGCTATTTCCTCAACGAGCTATTAATATTAGCTGTAATGATGAGGTTATTGTGCAGCTCGATCCTATACAAATAGAACAAGTTTTGATTAATTTAATCAAAAATTCAAATGAGGCTATGGCAAATAATCAAGACGGTATAGATATTTTGATAATATCTTCCAATAATAAAATGATGCTTGAATTGCGTGATTTAGGTCATGGAATTAATAATAAAGATAATTTATTTATTCCTTTTTATACCACTAAAAAACAAGGTAGTGGCATTGGTTTAGTTTTGAGTCGACAAATTATTGAAGCTCATCAAGGTTACCTTACTTTAAGTAATCGTGATGATTGCAGAGGGTGTGTGGTTAAGATAGAATTACCTTTAGGATAACAATTACTTAATTGTATTTTTAATTAATCAAGGATGAATATGCACTCTTTTAAAATTTTACTTTTATTGATTTTGTCAATTTTCAATATTAGTGCTCAAGCGCAATGGTTACCTTTCACACTCAAAAATAATCATATAACTATTGATATTGAATTCAATGGTCAGCCAGCTAAAGCAATGCTAGATTCAGGTGCTGAAATGAATGCCGTGAGTACTTATTATGTAGAAAAGTACGGTGAAGGAATTCGTAAATCAGGAAGAATTAACGTAAAGGGGGTTAATGGTACGTCTAAAACTTCGCTGTATAGTAATGTCCCAGTGAAAATCTTTGGTGCTGATATAACTCTTGATAAATTAATAGGGGTCAATTTTTCTGACACCGCTATTCTATTCGGAGCACCATTCTTTAGAAGCTTTATTGTTCAGATTGATTATCCAAATTCGAGAATGCAGTTTTTCCCAAAAAAATCAGTTGATATGAATAAATTCAAAAATGTGAATGTTAAGCGTGAGCGAGGCTCTTTGCTGCCCGCTATTCAAGTGCAAGTGAATAAAAAAAATGTGTGGTTAACGCTAGATACCGGTAATAATTCAGGTTTATACATTAAACGTAGTTATGCCCTCGAAAACCAATGGTTGACTGATAATCATCAAGTTGAACAATCAGCAGTAATGGGCGTTAATGGCTCCGCCAAGACAGAGGTATTCACCTTGTCTTCATTAGCCATAGGGCCTTATGATTTGGAAGATGTGCAAGTGATTATTCCTGCAAAAGGTGAGAGAACAAATATCGGTCGAAAAGCAAGAGAGAGTTTAACCGGCAGCAAATTAGTAAAAGGTAAACAAACAAAAGGTTTATTAGGTTATGATGTATTAAAGCACTTTGTAGTGACAATCGACTACTCTGATTATCAAGTGCATATTGTTGCACCATAACTTAAGCGATGCTGTTAAATTTTTTGAGGTGAATATCTTGAAGGTAATATTATCTTATATGGGCATGTGTTTATTATTGAGTTCTTCAGTCTTACAAGCGTTTTCACCTGAAGATGACGAATATGATCAATGGCTGAAGCAACGATTTAGTGCCCAACATGAAGAACTAATCCCTATTGTTGCCGTGGCAGATATTTTTTATGGTTGTAACCTCGAGCGCAAAACAGATAAAGCTAACTTAACTATTAAGGCATTAATTACTCAATTAGATAAAAACCAACTAGCTGAAAAGTTAGCCACTTGTTTACAAGAGGACTTGGTAAACTCTGATAATGCCTTGAATTTTGGCTTGGTGAGTTGTTTTGATGAACAACTCAAGACGTTACCGTCAGCAGAGAGACAATTAAACAAAAAATTAGTGCTTCGCGCTATCGCTTCGCTTTCTCGGGCAGAGCGACAAAAAAGTTTCACTCAATGTGTAACTGATCAGGCGATAGGTTACTTAAAGTAGCTTGTATAACCTTAGTAAAAGTTGATTTCATTTAGGGCTTGTTTTTCTTATTGAATGAGCTGGGCAAAATATCTACACCGACCCATTTACCTATTTTTATCACGACGGGAATGGTGATCGGGGCAAACGGCAATACTGCAAATACTCCAATGCCTACCCCTTTTATAACATCAAAAAACTGTTTGTTGGCGAGCTTCATTTCGTCAGGTGTTGCTTGTTTTTTAGTAAAGCGATGGTAGGTCGATAACATCTCCTTGGTTTCTTCTTTTTCTTGCGCCAAAGCAATCTTCACCTGAATTAACTGGCGCTTTAGTTTCATGATTTGACGTCGACGACTGATTGAAATGACTCTTCGAGGTGCTTTAAATATATAAATCCAAATTCTCATGAGTTAATTCTCCCACACTTTTTTGTTCTAGGGAATTAAACTCATACTACTTTCGTAGTTGTTTTTATTTACTGAAATTTAAGCGTAAAACATTGTTAACGTCTTTTTAGCCAGTTATAAAATTTATTAGATAAAAGAGGAATAAATTACAAATTTTTCTTATAATACTTTAGGTTAGTTGTGGTAACGATATTCATAGTTTGTAACAAATAGCATGCTTTTGACACAGACTAGGTTTTTCTTTCTGATTAGCTATCGCTTATAGTAGAGACAATTCATAAATATTAAGAAGGTGACATATGGGACACGAAACACCGAAGATTTTAGTAGTTGATGATGATATGCGTTTACGAGCATTGCTTGAGCGCTATCTAGTTGAACAAGGCTTTGTTGTACGAAGTGCTGCTAATTCTGAGCAAATGGATCGATTATTGGAAAGAGAAAACTTTCATTTGTTGGTACTTGATTTAATGTTACCTGGTGAAGATGGTTTGTCTATTTGTCGTCGTTTACGTCAGCAGTCGAATGATATTCCAATTGTTATGCTAACAGCAAAAGGAGATGAAGTTGATCGTATCATTGGCTTAGAGCTCGGTGCAGATGATTATATGCCTAAACCGTTTAACCCAAGAGAGCTGTTGGCGCGCGTTAAAGCGGTATTAAGGCGCCGTGTGCAAGATGCTCCAGGTGCACCTTCACAAGAAGAGCAGGTTGTTTCGTTTGGCGAATATAGATTGAATCTTGCGACAAGAGAAATGCTTAAAGGTGATGTTAACATGCCGCTTACTAGTGGTGAGTTTGCTGTATTAAAAGCGTTGATCACTCATCCAAGAGAGCCATTATCGCGTGATAAATTGATGAACCTAGCTCGTGGGAGAGATTATTCAGCATTAGAGCGTAGTATAGATGTGCAAGTATCACGTTTGCGTAGAATGTTGGAAGAAGATCCCGCTAAACCTCGTTATATTCAAACAGTGTGGGGCTTGGGGTATGTATTTGTACCTGAAGGAAAAGCTGTCGCATAAATGAAAATATTGCCACGCAGCGCTTTTGGGCAAACAATTTTATTAATAGGGGCTTTATTGTTAATCAATCAAGCCGTTTCTTTTATTTCGATCCTAATTTATATTGTTCAACCTAATTCTCATCAAATTGATGAATTATTGGCCAAGCAAGTAAAAGTAGTCTTTATTGATGTAAAAGATCCAATGAGTCCTGCGATGGCTGCTGCTTTCCAGCGTGAAACAGGGATTGGAGTCTATTTAGAAGAGCAGGCAATGGAAGCCGGTTTAGCTGATGCAGTTTTTTATGAAGCCCGCTCTAATGAGATGTCTGAACTTTTGGGAGGCCCTACAGAAGTACACATTTCTGGAGGAGATGAATTTTTATTTTGGATTCGCGCTCCACAAAATCCTAACGTTTGGTTAAAAATACCACTCTCTGGCATCGAAGAATCAAATTACACACCTTTAATTATAGTCTTAGTTATTCTCGGAGGGCTAAGTGTGATTGGTGGTTGGCTTTTTGTAAGGCAGCTTAATAGACCTCTAAGGGCATTACAGTCGGCCGCACATGAAGTGGGACGAGGAGATTTCCCTGAACCACTCATTGAACGAGGTTCAACAGAAATTGTTTCGGTAACTCAAGCATTTAACCATATGTCAAAAGGTATAAAGCAATTAGAAGAAGACCGAAACTTACTCATGGCGGGTATTTCTCATGACTTACGAACGCCCCTCACTCGCATTCGTTTAGCGAGTGAAATGATGTCAGCACAAGATGAATTTTTAAAAGAAGGCATTGAAGGCGATATTGATGATATGAATACTATCATTGATCAATTTATCGATTACATTCGTCATGACAGTAAAGATAAAACCGAGCTAGGTGATCTAAATGTATTGATTGCAGAAGTTGTGCAAGCCGAAGCGGTTGCCGATCGTCAAATTACATTTAAGGGAGAAGAGTTAGAAAAAATTCAGCTACGGTTTGTAGCAATGAAGCGTGTTGTAGCTAACCTTATTCAAAATGCCCTCCGTTATAGTGATGGTGATATTGCTATTTATTCAGGGAAAACCAGTAATAATCATTTTGTATACTTTGAAGTATGTGATTCAGGTCCAGGTATCCCTAATAGTGATATTGAGCGACTGTTTCAGCCATTTACTCAAGGAGATAAGGCTCGAGGAGGCGAAGGAAGTGGCCTAGGGTTAGCAATTATTAAACGTATAGTTGATACCCATGGAGGTAAAGTGGTGTTAAAGAATCGTAAAGAAGGTGGGTTGTCAGCAAAAGTACTACTACCGTGTAATTAATACCCTTCGTCAAAATATTAAATACCCTTATAAATTCTATATACTCATCATTGAACATAAAAAAGCCGAATAACAATGTTATTCGGCTTTTTAAATGAATTATTTAACTTGATTATTAAAGTGTAGGACCTGCTTTAACTAACGATTGACCATTGTCAGTGTCAGTAAATTTATCAAAGTTATTCACAAAGCGTTTAGCCAAATCGATTGCTTTAGTACTCCACTCTTCTTTATTTGCGTAAGTATCGCGAGGGTCAAGAATATCACCTTCAACTCCGTCAACCTTCGTTGGAATTTCTAAGTTGAATAATGGTAAAACTGTTGTCTCAGCACTATCAATTGAACCATCTAATATTGAATCAATAATGGCTCGTGTTGCCTTAATTGAAATACGTTTACCTGTTCCGTTCCAACCTGTATTTACTAAGTAAGCTTCTGCTCCAACCGCTTGCATCCGTTTACGTAAAACTTCAGCATATTGTGTTGGATGTAAACTTAGAAATGCAGCACCAAAACAACTTGAAAATGTTGGTGTTGGTTCAGTAATGCCACGCTCAGTACCGGCTAATTTGGCGGTAAAACCAGATAAGAAATAATACTCAGTTTGTGCAGGTGTTAACTTTGAAACTGGCGGCAAAACACCAAAAGCATCTGCTGTTAAGAAAATAACTTTTTTCGCATGCCCGGCACGAGAAATAGGCTTAACAATGTTTTCAATATGATCGATAGGATATGAAACACGGGTATTTTCAGTTTTTGAATTATCATCAAAATCGATTTTACCATTTTCATCAACCGTTACGTTTTCTAGTAGAGCATTACGGCGAATGGCGTTGTAGATATCAGGTTCGTTTTCTTTACTTAAGTTGATGGTTTTAGCATAACAGCCACCTTCAAAGTTAAAGACACCATTATCATCCCAACCATGTTCGTCATCACCAATAAGTTGACGTTTAGGATCGGTAGAAAGGGTTGTTTTACCTGTGCCTGATAAGCCGAAGAATACGGCCACATCGCCTTCTTTGCCAACGTTAGCACTACAGTGCATTGAGGCAATACCTTTTAATGGCAATAGATAGTTCATCATTGAGAACATACCTTTTTTCATTTCGCCACCATACCAAGTGCCGCCAATGAGTTGCATTTTTTCAGTTAAATTAAATGCGACAAAGTTTTCAGAGTTTAACCCCTGTTCTTGCCATTTTTCATTGGTTGTTTTAGCACCGTTCATTACGATGAAATCAGGTTGGTAATCTTTCAGTTCTTCTTCAGTAGGACGAATGAACATGTTTTTAACAAAATGCGCTTGCCAAGCTACTTGAGTAATAAAGCGTACTTTTAAGCGAGTATCTTCATTGGCACCACAAAAAGTATCAACAACAAATAATCGTTGCTCAGAAAGTTGTTCGGTAACCAAGCCTTTCAAATGATCCCAAGTTTCTTGTGTCATTGGCTTGTTGTCGTTTTTACCTTGATCAGACCACCAGACAGTGTCACGGCTAGTATCGTCGCGAACAATATACTTGTCTTTAGGTGAGCGCCCAGTAAAAATACCCGTATCAACATTAACCGCACCAAGCTCGGTTTCTACGCCTTTATCAAAACCTGTTAGATCAGATTTTGTTTCTTCTGCAAATAATAACTCGTATGAAGGGTTATAAATAACTTCGGTGGTGTTATTGATGCCGTATTCAGATAAATCAATGGTTTTTTGCAAAACAGTCATAGCAAATTTGCTCCTACAGTATGACAATAATGTAAACATTCGTTAAGGGTGTGGTAATGGGCGCAATTTTAGGCGATCAAGAGACAAAACGAAAGTAAAATTTCTTTCGTTTTGAAAGTTTTCACTATAACTTTCATTTATAGTGATGAATATGTGGATTAGAATTATTGAACTAAATCGTTATATACAGAGTATATGCTTGTAAGTTGTTGTTATTTAATTGATATTTCGTTCATTTTCGTTTCATTGAAAAACAAAGATGAATAATAACTTATTCCATTTTAATCACTGCTATTTTCGCTACAAAATGAAACGAAAGAAAAATATTGGTTTAATAGCGAGCTTGGCCCTCTAATCAAGATTAAAATATATCTTCTTCTGTCTCATTAGTTATTCCATCGAGTATATCTTGGCTATTGTCTTGGCGAACATAATCTATTGGAGCAGTGCCAATAATAAAGTATTCGAAATCAGCAGTTTTGTCGGTTTTATTAGTTAATTTACCTGTACTTTTATCAATACGCACAGAGATAATATTCTCTGGTTGGATAAACGGTTCGTTAGGCAAATCAGCTAATGCAGTTTTCATAAAAGAGATCCATGCCGGTTGCGCTGATTTAGCCCCAGCTTCGCTACCTATTATTTGACCTTCCCCTAAGTTTTTATTTGATCTAGTTTTACCTAATTCACGGCTGTGATCATCAAAACCTATCCAAGAAGTAGTGACAATTCTACGACTAAAACCTGAGAACCAAGCATCCTTAGCTGAGTTAGTTGTTCCTGTTTTACCACCAACATCTCTACGATTTAATGTTCTTCCTCGCCAACCAGTTCCTTGCCAGGCCGGTTTTGCCGACCAGTCGGCCCCCCAAACAGCTTCATTAAGTGCTTCTGTAATTAAAAATGCATTCTCTGCACTGATCACTCTTTCTGCTTTTTTGATAGGGGAGTCAGTTGAAGGTGAAATATTACCCTCCCTTTGCTCTTCTATTTCAGCTTCTTCATCTAAGGCGGAATTATCTACTTGAGCAAATTCACTACAATCATCACAGGCCAGTGCTGGATTTGCTTGAAAAACAATATTTCCGAAAGAGTCTTCAATGCGCTCAATTAAATAAGGCTCAACTAAAAAACCACCGTTAGCAAAGGTCGCAAAACCAGTAACCACTTCTAACGGGCTTAAGGATGCAGAGCCCAAGGCTAAAGTTTCATTACGTGGTAAGTCATCAGGATCAAAACCAAAAGAGGCTAAATGAGGAATAATTACATTAAGGCCAACCGCTCTTAGTAACCTTACAGAAATAACATTTTTTGATTGTGCAAGGGCAATACGTACTCTAATTTCGCCACTATAATTAGGCGGCGAATTTTCTGGGCGCCACGCGATACCATTTCTTTTATCCCATTGATTAATAGGTACATCGTTAACTAATGACGCAAGGGTGAAACCGTTATCTAATGCTGCTGAGTAAATGAAAGGTTTAATATTTGATCCCACTTGTCTTTTAGCCTGAGTCACTCGATTAAATTGACTTTGCTTAAAACTAAAACCACCTACTGATGCTTGGATAGCACCGTTATCTGGTGATATAGACACTAACGCAGAGCTTACTTGCGGGAGTTGACTGAGTTGATAACGCTCTTGCTTCTTAATAACAAATATGACATCAGCAACGTTCAATATATCAGTGGCAGATTTGGGTGCAGGCCCTTGCCTTTCATCATTAGTAAACTCTCTTGCCCAAGACATACCTTGCCATTCAATAGTCACTATTTGCCGATCTTTTAATAAAACCTGTGCGCTTTTTTCATCAACTTGCAAAACAATGGCAGGTTGAAGAGATTGATAGGTTTTCACTGATGCAAAAGCTTTAGTTATTTCATCCTCTGAGAGGGGCTTTACACTACTTAGTTCATCTTCATTTTTTTCAGAAGATCTTAATGATTTTATGGCTCCTCGATAGCCATGCCTCATATCATAAGCAAGTATGTTATCAATAACTGATTGTTGCGCGGCTAATTGCAGTTTCGAAGGAATTGTAGTGAAAACCTTATATCCGCCCGTGTAAGCTTGTTCTTGACCAAAACGGTTTATCATTTCTTGATGTGCCATTTCAGCAACATATGGAGCGGTTAATTGAATTTCAGCACCATGCTTTTTCGCGGTGATCGGCGCATTATTGGCTGCTTCAAGTTCTTGGCCCGTAATATAACCACTAACAAACATTCGTTTTAATACAACAGATCGTCTATTTTTTGCCCTTTGTGGGCGACTAATTGGATTGAGAGTAGAAGGCGCTTTAGGTAACCCCGCTAACACAGCAATTTGTGCTAAAGTTAATTCTTCTACAGTTTTATTATAATAAACTTGTGCAGCAGCACCAAAGCCAAAAGCCCGATGACCTAATGGAATTTTATTCATATAAAGCGCAAGAATTTCGTCTTTACTTAATAGATACTCAATATGAAATGTGGTGAATATTTCACGTAGTTTTCTAATATAAGTTTGTTCAGTAGAGCCAAAAAAATTCCGGGCTACTTGCATGCTGATGGTACTCGCACCACCTTTATTCTGCCCCATGATTTGGCCTAATACAGCACGCCCCATACCGATAGGATCAACACCGAAGTGAAAATAAAACCGGTCATCCTCAGTAGCTAAAATTGCATTTATCAGTTGTTTCGGCATTTCGTTTAATGCTAAAGGAATACGCTTTTTTTCACCAAATTGATTCATCAATAGGCCATCAGCACTATAAATTTTCATTGGCGTTTGCCATTGTAAATTTTTAAGAGACGAAACACTCGGTAACTCACTACGCATGGAAAGGTATAAACCAAGTAATATGAGTAAACCAGCAAGACTAAGTGTCAAGCCGACCTTTAAAAGACGTTTGAATGAAAACAAATTAAAATGCTCAATTAATTTTTAAAAATTGCTTAATAGTACTAGTATATCCTGTAAAAGCATGTAATAAATGTATTTATAATTAAATTATGCCTATATTATTATAATAAAATGATTTAGTAGGACGTTATGCTCAATACTCTATGGAAAAAGAAAACCTCCTTGTTGGTCGGAATCGATATAGGTTCGCACTCAGTGAAAGCGGTTCTATTAAACCAAGGAAGTGAAGGTTATATACTCGAAGCAATGGCAAATGAGCCCATGCCAAGAGGAGCTATTATTGATCGAGAAATTCAAGATATAGAAGCCGTTGGTAAAGTCATTGCTAAACTAAGAAAAAAAATCACCTCTTCAGTTACTCAAGCTGCGGCTGCTGTTTCTGGGCAGACAGTTATTACCAAAGTCATTTATATGGATGTAGCATTAAATGAGCAGGAACTGGCAAGTCAGATTGAAATTGAAGCAGATAGCTTGATTCCTTACCCGCTTGATGAAGTAAGTTTAGACTTTGAATCTTTAGATATTAATGAATCTGATCCAACAAAGGTAAATGTTTTATTAAGTGCCGCGCGGACTGAATCAGTTGAAGCAAGAGTTTCAGCTCTTGAAGCTGGTGGATTTGAAACTAAGGTTATTGATGTTGAATCTTATGCCGTTAGTCGTTCATATGACTTAAGTTTGTCTTCTCTACCTGACGATGCTCAAGATAAGGTTGTCGCAATTGTAGATATTGGCGCTGTAATGACACTATTTTCCGTATCTGACAGTGGTAATAATATTTATAGTCGAGACCAGCTCTTTGGTGGAGAGCAGTATACCCGCTCTATTGTTTCTTATTATAATCAATCGTTTGAAGAAGCAGAAACCGCAAAAGTAAATGGTGATTTACCGCCTAATTATACTTTCGAAGTATTAGCACCGTTTCATACTATTTTAGTACAGCAAATTCGTCGTGCTATTCAAATGTTTTTAACTTCCAGCGGTAAAGAAAAAATTGACTACTTGGTTGTTTCTGGTGGTTGTGCCATGGTTGAAGGTATAAAAGATTTATTAAACGATGAGTTAGGTATATACACAGTTCTTGCTAATCCTTTTGCTGACATGCAAATTTCATCAGGAATTGACAAAACAGAACTGGAACAAGGTTCATCACAATATATGGTAGCCGCAGGGTTAGCTTTAAGGAGTTTTTCGCCATGGCACATATAAATTTACTCCCTTGGCGTGAAGAGGCTGAAAAAGCCAAGCAACGCGAGTATTTTACTGTACTAACAGCGATTGCTTTAGGTGCTTTTGCGGTGGTTTTTCTTGTTAGTCAATTTTTTCAAATGAACATCGACGGACAAAATGTTAAAAATCAGTTTTTGAAAAATGAAATAAGCTTGCTAGATTTACGTATAGCTCAAATAAAAACATTAAATGAAAAAAAACTTGAATTAGAAAAACGAACAAGAGTAGTTGAACAATTACAGCGCAGTCGAAATGTGGGTACACAAGTACTTAATGAAATCGCTAAAGTTGTACCAGCAGGGATATATTTAACTAAGATGCAAAAACAAGGAAATATTTTGCAGCTTATTGGTAAAAGTGAATCTAATAACCACCTCGCCAATATGATCAGAGAAATTGAACGTTCTGATCTTTTTACTGATGCGATTTTAGAATCAATAACCTCTAATGATGCAAAAAGTAAATTATTAAGTAATTTTAAAATGCGAATTCGCATCAAGGGCTTAATAAACATAGCTGGTAGTAATGCTGCAAATACCACAGGAGGCCAATAGTGAATATTGATTTTTCACAATTTGATAATCTAGAACTGGATAATATTGGTAATTGGCCACCGCTTGCTAAAGGTGTTTTTTCAGTTTTTACTGCTATTTTGGTTTTAGGTTTAGGTTATGTTGGCTTAGTTAGTGATAAGATCACTATACTAGAACAAGTTCAAGCGGAAGAGCTTACTCTCAAGCAACAATATCAAGCAAAATATCATGTGGCTGCTAATTTAGAGTTATTTCAACAGCAAATGATAGAAGCTGAAGAAATGTTTGCTACTCAGTTAAAAAGTTTACCTGAAAGTCATGAAACTCCCGGGCTTTTAGATGATATTACTTTTGTAGGCACTACGAGTGGATTAAATTTTGTTAAACTTAACTGGCAGCCAGAAGTTATTCAAGATATATATATAGAATTACCTATTGATATTGAAGTTATTGGTTCTTATCATGATTTTGGTAGTTTTGTTGGAAAGATAGCCAGTTTGCCACGTATTGTCACTTTGCATGATTTCGATATTGATATTTCAGAGAAAATAGGCAGTGAGTTGAGTTTGAAGTTACAAGCAAAAACTTACCGTTATAGGGAGGCTAAAACACAATGAGAAAATTAGCCCTAGCAGTTATTGTTTTGTCGGTCACTGGGTGTTTTGACGATACGAGTGAATTGAAAGCGCATATTGCAACTGTTCAAGCAAACACTCCTCGCAGTATCGAACCTATGCCTGAAGTGCCTGTGTTTGATCATTTTGAATACTCAGTAGAAACCTTACGAAGCCCATTTGATGAGCCAAGGCCTGAAGCTATTCAAGAAAAGATACAACAAATGTCTGGTTGTTTAAGTCCAGATCCACGACGCAGAAAGCAACCTTTAGAAAAATTTGCTTTAAGTGACTTATCAATGCGTGGCACGTTAGGTGAGTTGGGTATTACTTGGGCATTGGTTGAAGCTTCGGATGCTACATTGCATCGAGTGGCTGTTGGTAATTATTTAGGCTTATATAACGGTCGAATCACTGATGTGAGCCAAGATAATGTGAAAGTTATTGAATTAATTCCTGATGGCGCAGGCTGTTGGGTTGAACGAGAAACTGTGGTTGCTATGGTCGAATCGGATGCAGAGGGGCAAAGGAAGTAATGTTGCTATTTAATCAAATGAAAAATTATAAAATATTAACCCGTCGCACAAGCTTTAAGTTTATTCAGATATTGCTTTTAAGCTTATGTTCTTCATTGGCCTTTAGCTCTGATTTATCAGGGGTGAAATATAACACCATTCAAAATGATGAAATTGAGATTGTTTTTTCATTCACTGAAAGCATCGGCAACCAGCCGATTGTTAATACGTCTATGGAACCCGCTCAAATTGATATTACTTTTGATGCGGATAATTATGATGAAAAATTGGCTAGCACATTAATTTCTCATGCAGGTGTCAATAATATTACTGTGCAGAAACTTGCTGGAAAAGTAGTAGCATCAATTCATTTAACAAAACTGTCAGTTTTTGATGTGAGCCAAGTAGGTAATGAGTTTTCATTAACCTTAAAGAAAGGGGCCATGACTGCTTCATTGGGAAATTTAGCTCCGGTAGGTGGTGAGTTTATAAATAATATAGCCTCAATAGACTTTCGTCGAGGGCAAGATAATGAAGCACAATTGCTTGTTTATCTTGATGACAGTATGGTTGCCGTTGATGTTAGAGATAAACTTGGAAAACTCTATGTTGAGTTTCATAATACTCAAATAATTGACGATTTATTATACACGTTAGACGTTGGTGATTTTGGTACGGTTGTTACTGAAGTTGAAACATTCAGAGAAGGTAAAAATGCTCGTTTAGTTATTGATATTGCTGAAAATTTCACCTTTAAGCATCAGCAGCGTAATAACGTCTTCTCCTTAACTGTACAAGAAAAAATAAAAGTACCTGGATATTTAGGTGACTCAGAAGACTTTTCTGGTAGAGCTATTTCATTAAATTTTCAAGATATTTCAGTCCGTACGGTTTTACAAATTATTGCTGATTATAATGGCTTTAATTTAGTTACTAGCGACACTGTTGATGGCAATATCACTCTAAGATTAGATGGTGTTCCATGGGATCAAGCGCTAGATATCATCCTTAAAGTTAAAGGGTTAGATAAACGCATGGAGGGCAATATATTAATGGTTGCTCCTAGCGATGAACTGGCAGCACGTGAAGCAAGAGAGTTACAAGCTAAACAGCAAGTTGCTGAATTAGCGCCATTGTATTCAGAATATGTACAAGTAAATTATGCTAAAGCGGTTGAATTTGCAGCGTTAATTAAAAATGATGAAAACAGCATTTTATCTGTTCGTGGTAGTGTCAGTGTTGATGAAAGAACCAATACTTTATTGATAAGAGATACAGCTAAAAGTATTGAAGACATTAAGCGCATGGTTAACGTTCTAGATATTCCTATCCGCCAAGTCGTTATTGAAGCCCGGATGGTAACAGTAAAAGATAATATTAATGAAGAATTAGGCATTCGTTGGGGAGTTACTGATACTGATGGTGAATACGCAACTGCTGGCAGTTTAAGTGGTGCAAGTACAGCAGCCGGAGGTACTGTTCCCTCATTAGCTGAGCGATTAAATGTTAATCTTCCTGTTTCTACTCCTGCAGGCAGTATTGCTTTTCAAGTGGCGCGTTTAGCTGATGGCACTATTCTAGACCTTGAATTAAGTGCGATGGAAAAAGAAAATAAAGGTGAAATAATTGCCAGCCCACGTATTACTACCTCAAACCAAAAAGAAGCTTATATAGAGCAAGGTGTGGAAATCCCATATCAAGAAGCTTCTTCAAGTGGTGCGACAGCCATTCAATTTAAAAAGGCGGTGTTAAGTTTAACAGTAACACCTCATATCACTCCTGATGATCGTATTATTTTAGATCTAGTCGTGACACAAGATACAGTATCTGATGTTACAAATGGACAAGCACCTGCTATTGATACTCAACGTATTGGCACCCAGGTACTAGTCAATAATGGTGAAACTATTGTATTAGGTGGAATTTACCAGCAATCTATTATAAGCACGGTTTCTAAAGTACCTGTACTAGGTGATATCCCGTATTTTGGTTGGATGTTTAGAAATAGTAATAATTTTAATGAGAAAAAAGAACTGCTAATTTTTGTTACGCCTCGCATTGTAACCGAACGATTTTAAATTAATTTGCAAGTAAGCGTATTTTTATTCATCGCATACTTGCAATCTACACCGAACAATTGCGATAATTACGCCCTTAAAATTTTCGAGGGAGGTTCCCTCTTACCCTGTAACGCAATTTTTAACGAGTATTAGATTAATCTCATGGCAGAAAAACGTAACATTTTCCTTGTAGGCCCTATGGGCGCAGGCAAAAGCACCATTGGTAGAGAGTTAGCTGATAAGCTGCATTTAGAGTTTTTTGATTCTGATCAGGAAATAGAGCGACGCACTGGCGCAGACATCGCATGGGTTTTCGATCTTGAAGGGGAAGAAGGTTTCCGCAAAAGAGAAGAATCTGTGATTGAAGACCTTTCTGAAAGACAAGGTATTGTTCTAGCGACTGGTGGTGGTTCGGTAATTAGTGATCAGGTTCGAAATCGATTATCAGCTCGTGGTGTAGTGGTTTATCTCGAAACAACCATCGATAAGCAAGTAGCTCGCACACAACGAGATCGCCGTCGTCCATTATTACAAACGTCTGCAGATCCACGTACAGTGCTAGAAAACCTAGCCGTAGAACGAAATCCGTTATATGAAGAAATTGCTGATGTAATTGTGAAAACTGATGATCAAAGTGCAAAAGTAGTTGCAAATAAAATTGTTGAACGATTAGACTTCTAATTTATGCCTACCCTAAAAGTTGCTTTGGGTGATCGTAGTTACCCCATCTATATAGATAGTAATTTATTATCCCAAGATAAATTACTATCTCAACATATTCGCTCGAAGCGCGTATGCATAGTTTCTAATGATGTTGTTCACCCCTTGTATGCTAACTTAGTCAAAGAACAACTAGCTGAATTCCAAGTAGACGAAATTATTCTTCCTGACGGTGAAGCTGAGAAAAATTTAGCCAACTTTGATAAAATTCTTTCTCACTTATTAGCATGTGGGCATGGCCGAGATTCGACACTAATTGCGCTTGGTGGTGGTGTTATAGGTGACATAACTGGCTTTGCCGCGGCATGTTATCAACGTGGTATTGATTTTATTCAAGTGCCAACAACGTTACTTTCACAAGTCGACTCCTCTGTTGGTGGCAAAACAGCAATTAATCATCCTTTAGGGAAGAATATGGTTGGCGCTTTCTATCAACCTAAAGCTGTTGTTATTGATATTGCTAGTTTAAAAACATTGCCTAAACGTGAATTTAGCGCTGGTATGGCAGAAGTTATTAAATACGGCATTTTAGGTGATAGTGGATTTTTTGACTGGTTAGAATTAAACAGCCAAAAAATTAAAGCAGGCGAACACAGCTCACTTATTCAGATGATAGAGAAATGCTGTCAATGCAAAGCCGAAATTGTTGCTACTGATGAAAAGGAAGCAGGCATACGTGCTTTATTAAACCTTGGGCATACTTTTGGTCATGCGATTGAAGCTGAACAAGGTTATGGTAAATGGTTACATGGAGAGGCAGTTGCCACTGGCATGGTACTTGCTGCTAAGTTAGCAGTAGCAATGAATTTGCTAGAAGTGTCAGATCTTCGTCGTATTGAAAAACTACTGACTGAGTTTAATTTACCATTAATAGCCCCTGAGAATATGGGTTTTAATGAATTTATTAAACACATGAGCCGTGATAAGAAGAATTTAGCAGGTAAACTGCGATTAATTATCCCTACAGCCATTGGTCAATCAGAAGTGCGAGATGATATTAGCGAGGACATGCTTCAGCAAATTCTGTAAATAAATACAGAAAGGTGAATTATGTCTGCTTTAGCACAAGCTATTGACACTCAAGAACAAACTCAAAGTGTAACTACAATAAGTGCTAATGCGCGTATAGATTATATTCTACGTTTTTCAAAGCAGGCTGTTTTAGTGGTTGATGAGCAACCTGAGCATTGCTCAAATGTTGGCAGTCAATTTCTAGCTGGACTACCCAGTGATCATAATGCCGCATTCATCAGCGTTTCTCCTAAGCTTAATGATATTCAAGTAAGATGCCGTATTGTCGAGCAATTATTCTCAGGTGAACTTTTTGACCCTGAACAGTCAATCGCTGTTAGCCTAATTAATTTAGCTAAAAAGCAACGTCAAGCGATCAGCATTATTGTTGATAATACACACTTCTTATCACTGCAACTCATCCACGAATTATGTCAATTAGCCGAAATTGCTAAAAAAGCAAACTACCAAATTAATGTTCTAATGCTTGGTGAAATAGAAGCAGGCGTTATTGTGGCGAGCAACCAAGGGCTATTTCATAAAAAGCTCTCAATTCTCTCTGCACATACGGGACAATTATTAGCACTGAATTCTAATAAATTTAAAACACAAAATTCATTCTTTAAATGGACTAAAAAGAAAGTATGGTTAATGATTTTTTGCATATTCTCTTTTGTATTAAGCGCAATAGTTATTTTCTTATTAAAACAAAATGTGTTGAGTTTCAGTGAGCTTGAGGAAAAATCAGCAACACTAATCACTGATAAAAAAACTAATGTAATGGTAAGTCCTCCCCCCAAAAAAAATAAAGAAATACTAGTAACGCCTGTCGAACAAGAAGCTTCGGTAGCAGATATCTATTTAGCATTAGTGACCCCCTCTGCCACTATGGAAGTAAAAGAACCAATAATTGCACAACCACAAGATATTTTAGCTGCCCTTAATGAAGCCTTTGAGGTTGAAACTCTTGCTGTAGATTCTGATGTTCCAGATAATGCTAAGCCGATAATAGAAACAAAAGTAATTCAGTTGCGTGCTGCTGAAGATGAAGAAGGTGTTGATGTTAGTACGACTAAAATTAAAGCAGAAAAATCGTTAGATTTTATAGAAAAAGATAAAGTCGCTCTTAATGGTTTAACTGCGGAATTTATTAATGAAGCTTACTACTTATCAGAAACTCAAGGGTATGTAATACAGATTTCAGCTTTTACTCAGCAAAGAACACTTGATGAATTTTTAAACGACTTTCCTTTAACGGTCTATCATGGTTATTTTCGTCGAATAAATAATAAAGAGATGCTAATCGTGACATCAGTAATATACCCATCTAGGGCTCAAGCTGAGGAAGCCATAAAAGACTTACCTGGTAGGTTGCAAAGTAATGCTCCATGGATAAAGGCTTTGAGTTCGATAAAAAATGAAATCAATGGCTTACAAGGCTCGCAATAATCCACATTAAAGATAAAGCTGATTTCCTTAGTTGCCCTTATCTAAACACCTGTAGTTGAATCAGTTTTTATTAACTAATAGGCAAAAAATTTAACTCTGTAAATCGATCCAAATTATTATCCGACAAATCAATAAGTAGTACACCTCAATAATACTATTTTTAAATGTATGAAATTTGATGTTTGATGTATAATCCCCGACTTGATTAAAATAGATTCTTTCACAGAATACAATAATAAAAATCTTGAGGTAAAACTTGGCTGACCGTAAGAGTCTAAGCAGTATGCGTTCAGCACTTAAATGGGCTGGAGGAAAGAAAAAACTTGTCGATGACATAAAGCGACTCCTGCCATTGAAAAACAAGAAAAGGCTTATTGAGCCCTTTGTTGGCGGCGGTTCTGTTTTTCTAAATTTGGATTTTGATGAGTACTTGCTTGTAGATATGAACAAGGACTTGATCAATTTATTTAACATTCTAAAAAATGATTCTTCAAAGTTTATTTCTGAAGCTGAACATTACTTCCAAACTAAGTACAACTTTGCTGAGCAGTATTACGCGCTTAGAAAAGAATTTAATGAATCTGTCGATCCCTACTATCGTTCGTTAGTATTTCTTTATATGAATCGTCATGGCTATAACGGTTTATGCCGATATAATAAATCTGGGGGGTATAATGTTCCCTTTGGTCGATACAAAAAGCCTTATTTCCCAAAGGCTGAGTTGGAGTTTTTTGCTGAAAAGTCTCAACGTGCTGAATTTATTCAAGGGGACTTTAATGTTGCTTTTAGTGAAGCTCAAGCGGGAGATGTTATATATTGCGATCCTCCATATTCGCCAATAAATAGAACTTCTAACTTTACTTCTTATGCAGGTAATACCTTTAATGATGAAGAACAGATACGTTTAGTACAATGTGCACAAGAAGCTAGAAATAAAGGTATCCCTACTTTAATCTCTAACCATGACGTAAAATTTACCCGTGAAATTTATAGTGATGCAAATAAGCTCTCTACTTTAAAGGTACAACGTTCAATTAGTCGCAAAGGCCATGGCCGGATAAAAATTGGTGAATTAATGGCTCTTTATAAATAAATTTAGAGTTGAGCCATTCCAAATAATGATAAACGTCACGAAAAAATCTACCGGTAAATTCCACTCAGTGATTACATTGGTAAACCTTATTTAACTCCCTGTTATCCTATAATTAGTAAAATAATTACCTTTTTAACCTAAACTCATGTCGTTACGTCCTGACTATTACATCATGCCATCATAGGTTTTATTCATAACTTCAACAGAGATATCGTTGTTCCGATTGAAAGCAACAATTCGGTTAACTTTGAGCTGCTTACTTCGAACAAAATCAATAAAGGTTTTTGTATAACTTGGTATTATCTTAGCAATGGTATTATCGTAAGGGATATGAAGAAAGTGTGCTTGAAAAATAATGCCACTGTCTTTCAAATATACGAAGCTTTGTCTTTTTGAGTGTATATTTTCTAATACATAAAAATGTGCACCATCAATAATTTGCTCATGTTCAATCGTTTGGAACTTGAATCTAGTGATATCGTCAGCAAAACGTGGGTAGGCTTTGATGGCAGAAATACTATATTCATCGGCAAGTATCTTGATACCCTGATCCACAAAGGCTTTAAGACCATCAATTTGATCTCCGTGAGGATGGGTAACATAAACTGAGGTAATTTTCTTATTTGGAAACTTGTTAAGAATAAGCTTTATAGTGTTCTCTGCTAAAGCGGTATCTTCAGTTGCACCAAATACCGTAATTTTATCACCGTTTACTTTAAATAAACTATTTTGATAGGATGAAGAATCGGTAACAAGGTGTAGGTCTTGTGCAATTTCCTTTGATATTAGAGTTCTGTCCCATTTAGGGATTTTGGAGTTATATCCTTCTGGAACTTGAAGCTTGGCAGGGTCCACTTTATCAATGATTTCAAAGTGGTCATTGAAGGTTATATAGGTTGGCTTCGTTGTTCCTTCAAAATATTTATGTATGCTTCTAGCATAGGTTATACCACGCGTCGTTTGATAGTCATCATAGACATAAAGTCCTAATGCCCCCCTGTTGACCGATACTAGCTGTAATGGGTTATTATTAAATTTGTAGTCGAAAATTTTATCATCAGAGGTTTTATGTTTGAGGGTTGTTGTTCCTGATTTCACATCATGATGAAGAGTAATATTGCCCTTAACATTGCTTTCTTCAAGGAGTGGTCTTATCGCCAAAAAATCAATGTTCATAACCATATATTGCATAGATCTATCAAAGTTGTCCATGCCCCTATTTTGAATAGCTTTCCCGATGGTGGTGGCACTTCTTTCATAAAAAAAACTTTCCGTATCATTTTGCATTTTAACTCTGTCGTATAGCCGCCCACCTGCATAATAAAGAATATCGTTATCGTAAAAATGCCTTCTTGCCAGATCCACCTCAGCCGATCTTACAGACATGTAAACGTTTGGTGTTCTATAATCCCAATAATTAAGGTCTCTATATTGTTTGTTAGTGAAGTGCTGATTCAGCGAAAAAGCATTAATTGAGAGCGTTTTTTGATAGTGTGTTTTGAGCTTTGCAACAAATTCTTCTGTTTCTCCTGCGAATGTTTTTGTTGATATCGTCGATAATGTGATGGTAAAAAATGCCATGCAAGCATATACAAATATTAGTGAATAACGTGTGAGGTTAATTTTCATAATGTATCCCTTAGTTTTATTTAGGTTAACTCTAAGTCAGAAAGTCAGCGTTAAATAAAAAGTGGTGAGTTTGGTGTCGAAATATTGTTGAACTATTATTGTACAAAAGTGGTAACGAACTAACCGAAAAACGAGAACTAGGGCGGCTATTATTTACTCTAATAAAGCCACTGTTTGCCGACATCCCATTCAATATCATCAGTCACTTCCACATAGACTTAAGCTAAAGCACCTTCAAAAAAAGGCAAAAGGCGAGCCCAAGCTCTTTCCGCTTGTTTTTCATGATAAAGAATAGAATCCGGTGTACACCAACCATGCAAGGTGCCTTTATAAACCTCAATTTCGGCCGGTACCCCTGCGGCTTTATAAGCTGCTTTTATAATATTTTTGGTTTCGGGCGATCGTTGATCATCATTTTCAGCAACGGCATGAAGCGCATGTGCCTTTGATTTTGCTATCAGTAGATGTGGGCTATCAGGACTATCTGTAACTATGCTTCTACTGCCATGAAATGAAGCCACAGCGCCAACACGATTTGGAGCCGCAGCTGCCGTCAGTACGACAAGTTCACCGCCCATGCAATAACCCATAGTGCCTATTTTTCGGTTCAGGTCGACGCTGGGCTGGTCATCAAGAAAATTGATATAAGTTTTTGCATCAGAGGCGACAACTTCTTGAGTAAGTTTCCACGCCATGCTTCTTAAAAATTTCATTGTGTCAGGATCATCAAAACTTTCATTCGGCCCCAGCACCGGCGCTTTAGCATCACGGTAATAGGGGTTTACCACTAAAACTGAATAACCGGCTTCGGCCAATCGTTTAGCCATGACTGTATAAACTGGACGCAACCCCTTAATATCTGGCCACAAGATCACACCAGGATGTTTACCAGTAGAGGGGCGGACGAAATAACAATCAGAAATACCATCTGGTGTGGGAATTTCAACAGTCGATTCTCTCACAGATTTTGCTGAAGCAATTTTAGGTAGCATAGCCATCATTAAGGCCGCAGCACCCATTTTGCTAAAATCTCGGCGGTTTATTTTTCCACCATTTAAAAGGAATTGTTTATTATCTTTTTCTGTTTGTTCATCGCACATGATCGCACCTTGTTGATATATTTAGCTTTAAATTCTTAGAGTATTTATTAACACCGCATTAAATGTGTGATGAAAAATGGCTGAACGAAAAAGCTAAAGACTGTTAGCATCTTCGATCGGAATATCCTGGCTAGGGCTAATATAGAATCTCGTATAACACTTAAACAGGCATATTATGTAAAAAACGAAGCTCGAAACTTTACAAAAGTTTACATTCGATTTTACTGAAACCCTGTATCTTGAACAATTAGGCGTATAATCGCTCTCTAAGTAATAATCAAAAGCACTAATGAATACCAATTGGTAGAATAGTAAGGTAATAGCTTGAGTATCAAACCTAAACTTCTTATCGTAGAAGATGAACCCATTATTTTGATGGGACTTGTTGACCTATTCACCTTCCATGGATATCAGGTTGAAAGTGAAAGTGATGGAAACAAAGGCTTATCTAGAGCATTGAATAGACAATATGCCTGCATTATTCTCGATGTTATGCTGCCTTCACTTAATGGATTTGAAATCTGTAATGCACTACGGCAACATTCTCGTATTCAACCCATTATGATGTTAACGGCAAAAAATTCAGAAGAAGATATTATTAATGGCCTGACTCTTGGTGCAGACGACTATGTAGGCAAGCCCTTTTCAACATCTGAGCTGGTATTGCGCGTCAATGCTTTAGTTAGACGCTCAGGTTGGACGGGGACAGATAAAATTATGGTATTAAGCAGCGAAGTTTCAATCTGTATGCAGACTCTAACAGGCAGCTCGTACCAGAAACAGACAAAATATACTCGCCGTGAAGTGGAAGTTTTAGCGTATTTACAGCGCCAACATCAGCCTGTTTCCCGTGAAGAGTTACTCAAGGAAGTATGGGGATATAAAACAACAAACGATATTGATACACGTACTGTAGATATACATATCGCAAAAATCCGTAAAAAAATTGAAATAAACCCTAAATCCCCCAAGTATTTAGTTACTCACCGTGGCGAAGGGTATCAGCTTTATGTTGAATAGTTATTGTTGTGATGAGTGTGAATATGTTGTTTTCTGATAAGCCATTGCTTAACTACTCTCAGCGTTTACGTCGATTACGCTATTTAGCAATCGGTTTTCTGTTGTTTTTATTAGTCCCTATAGGGACGCTTCTATATTTCGGTTTTCAGCAAATAGAAGGCAATGTACTCACCGAATATCAGCGAGAATCAGCTAACTTAGCGCTGAAAATTGACAGAGCCTTGTATAAGAAACTCACTTTTACCAATGCTTTGTCTGTAAATGCATTTGACTATTATCAACTAGTTTATAATCCGGTTACCAAGCAGCAACAGCAAATACTTTCACCACTCTCAAGTTTAAGTCATTTAAAACTAAATAATGAGCAACCAATAAAAGGTTTAGTTGGCTATTTCCAATACGATAGCCATGGCCGTTTTAATAGTCCAATTTGGCCTGAAGCACTTTCAAAAAAAGACCTATCTGATGATAGCTTAACAATAGATGATGCAAGTAAGGTCAACCCTCAACAGACATATGCGAAATTTACCCCAGAATTAACTCTGCGTAAGAAAACAGCGGTTAAGATTTATCAGCGCCTGTCTCAATCTGAGGAATTACAGCAAATGATTCAGCAAGGGTATGACAAGAATCAGCATTATTTTAATGTTATTTTTGATATTCCTGAATATTTTATTTTTTTTCGGATTGCCTCAGTTGCAGAACACCAATGGTTGCAAGGGTATCTTGTAGAGCGCAAACCTTACATACGTCAACACATCACTGACACGTTAGAATGGAGAAGCTTTAATAGTCCGGTATTAGTTACCTTAAAGGATGTTAAGTATTCCGGTCAGACAGAGGTTTTTTTCTATGAAAACTTACCTGACGGTCAAGCTAAAGTGACTCAGCCTTTACAGTTCGACAGCCGTTTTGAACAGCAAGCAATTTACCATACGAAACTGCAATGGCCATATACGGGTTACTCAATATCCCTGTCGACGCACTCGTTACCTTTGACGCCGGCTATGGTGTATAGCGGCATATTTATTATGATACTAATTGCTGCAATATTAGCTGCTTGCTTTGGATTTTATCGTCTAGGTGTTAAGCAACTTGCATTAGGAGAACAAAGGCTCAACTTTGTTTCTTCAGTTAGCCATGAGCTAAAAACGCCACTAACCTCAATTCAAATGTATGCACAAATGCTCAAAGAAGGTACGGTTTTATCCGCAATACATCAGCAAAAATATTTTGAGTTTATCTATGGTGAAAGTGAACGCCTTACGCGATTAATTAACAACATTTTGCAGTTATCCACACTTAGCCATCAACAACAGATTGTGCAACCGAAATATATTAGCTTGGCTATTTTACTCGATAATATTCGTTCTAAAACTTCCTCGTTAATTGAGAAGCATAACTTTCAGCTAAATATGATTATGGATATAGCTAACGCTGAGGATAAGCAGATATTGGTTGAAGAGGATGCTTTTGCGCAAGTGATCATTAACATCACTGACAATGCCATTAAGTTTTTTAATCAGGAGCTGATCAATGATCCCAGTCGACAAAAAATTGATTTCACCTTTCGTTTACACCCAAAATATAAAGACATGATTCAGCTGGAAATACGAGACTATGGTGAAGGAATAACTCTTGAACAGGAAAGTAAAATCTTTGAACTTTTCTATCGAGGCGGCAATGAATTAACTCGAACAACACAAGGAACGGGAATAGGGTTGGCCTTAGTTAATGAATTGGTATTATCACAACAAGGAGAAATTAAGGTAGAAAGGAAAGAACCAGGGCTAGCTATGCTACTTTCATTTCACGTTAAATAATGTCGATGTTTAGTGCATCAGAAGGAGTCACTTTTTTAAAGCAAGCGATGAAGTTTTAGCACTAAGTCAAAATTATCGTTTACCACCAAATTGAATGTTTTTCGAAGTATTTTTCTTAGCATAAAGCTGATTTTGTGAAACCTTCCAAGGATTCCAAGCATCCATATAACTTACCTTGTGAATAAGCTCCATTATATGGGCATAGGTTCGAACTGGCCGCATCAGAAAAGTACTATAAAAAGGCATGAGCAAGAGTAATAAAGATATCTGTATTTCTTCTTTTTTAATGGTATTTCCCAAAATAAACAATGCATAAATATATTGCACTACATTAGATATTAGATATAAAACAAAGTTAACGAATAAAATTATATGCAATGAATTAGTGTGAAAAATAATGATATAGGCGAAGTATGCCCACCACTTTATATTCATAGCAAAATTAAAAATAATATTTTCTAAGATTGTAATGAAGTTTAACCATGAAAAATTATGATTAAAAATATTGAGGATATCTCGATGACGACGTAAGCGGAAGCGCACCAAGGATCGATCCCAGCGGAAACGCTGCTTGGCAAGCTTAGTAAATTTCACTGGAACATTGGTATAGCAAATCGCTTTAGGCTCATGAACAACTTTATAACCGATTTTTCGAAAACGTATAGTGATATCACCATCTAGTCCTGGTCCAACATCCCAGCCTTTTACCCGCTTCAGTGCATCGGTACGAAAGGCACCAAAAGCACCTGAAATAATGCGTAAAATACCAAATGAGCTAGCTATACTGCGTGCTGTAGTGATCGTTTTTATATATTCTAAACTTTGTAAAGAAGCACAAACAGAGGCTTGTAGGTTATTAACTCGTACATCGCCACCAACAGCAGCAATATTCTCATCTAGGTAAAAGTGGATCAGCATTTTTTCTAAAGCATCACTGCGGGCAAGCGTATCAGCATCTAAATGGATAACATATTTTCCTTTACAGAAGCGTAAGGCAAGGTTGGCTGCAGATGCCTTTCCGCCTCGTTGTTCATTACGGAAAAAATTATGAATTAAACCTCGTTTTAAAAGGTGTCTGGCGATGCTTGGCGTCTCATCATCTGAGCCATCATCAACAACAATAAGTTCAAGGTTTTTATAGGTTTGAAGCTTTAAAGAATTTGCTAATTTATACAGGTTTTTTCCTTCATTCTTTCCTGGAACTAATACACTGACTAAAGGTTTTTCGATAAAAAGTTGCTGACGTGCAATTAACTTCCGATCTTTTATTTTATATTCATCGATAAAATACTTAACCAAGCCAATGCCATTTATGACCAGATAACGCATCATGTCAAAGAGAAAAAAGTACCAAAAAGTGAGGACTAAATCGATCAGAGATAGTTGGATAATATAGTCTAACGCATCAGCTAATAAGCTCATTATTCGAGCAAACTCATCAATTCGTTAGCGTCAATACTTTTGGTGATCGGTTGTATCTTTGATGAGATCGGTACATGAAAATTGATACTAGATTGTAATAGTTGCTCAATGTCGTTTATTAAGCGCTCCATGACAATTTTTGCATTTAAATCATGCGTTTCTACTAATAAGCCGATAATGGTACTTTCATTACTTGCTGAGATTAGGTCGCAGCTACGTAAGCGTATTTTAATCAACTGCGTGAGCTCAATAAAAAAATCTTTTGCTTTTTCGCCTAGCTCTAAATACAAAGACTCTAGATCATTGATTTGTAGTTTAAACAAACAACTATGACTTAGTTGGTAGCGATGAACACGAGCACTTTCCATATGAACAAAACGCTCAAAAACACTCAACTCTACTGCATCAAAAACATCTCTTACTACGGCTTGTAGCATGTTTTCTAAACCATATAATGCCGTTTGTTTTGATAAAGCACTCAATTCAAAACGCTTAATTTTTCTATGCACCAGATCATCAGGAATACTTTTACTATGGCAGTTGTAGCAAGTCGTGACTATTTGCGCATCTTGAAAGTCATGCTGACAATCGTTGCAATGATAGACTATCGAAGGTTTATCATAATCAGCACCAATATGGTTAAGACTCTTTTCACACTTAGGACAAACCATTTCTCCGTTGCCTTGCAAGAAGGCTTCTTTGTTATCAACATGAGCACAGTAAAAATGGTGAATCAATTCATTCATTGTTAAATTACTACTTTGGCAATGAGAGCAGGTTTCTTGAAAATTCAAAAAAGCGGATTCACAGCTATTACATTGATAGCTTTTCTCTAGTTCTTTGCTGACTAATAAGTGATGTGCCTCAAGGAATTCTAAAGTATTGAGTAAAGAATGATCTTGGCTATCAAAAAAGGGTTCTAATTGTGGGTAGCGATAACCATATTGACTGGTAATAGTACGGATCGGTTCGATATTACATTGATGTATATATAAATACCTTAGTATTTTGAAAGCAATTTGAATATCCTTCGCTTCATGCTTTGCTAAGTCTTTAATACGCATTTGGCATTCTTGAAACTGATTTCTTACTTGTTGAATACTGTATGCATCCAGTTGTTCAGTTAGAAGTAGTCCATCAGCTAAATTCATCGCGGGTGATATGTTTTGTAATGGTGAACAAATAAAAATTATAGGGGTTAAATATACTGCTGGAGAAGATTGTTGACGAAGCCTCTTTAAGTATTTATTCGCCAGAATTAGATCACTTGCATCAATATAAATAATGTTCACATCGGTAGCATTTATTTCGTCATCGAAAGAAAATAATAGTGTAGAAGCAAGCTCTTTAGGAGTAACTGATTGGTTAGAAATATAATATTCCATGTTATAGCTCGAATACTAGGTTGACAGAAAAATTTGCAGAGCGTTTAAGTAGCTGATCATGTTGATGCGTTTCTGGCATTAAACGAATAACCACTGCACTGGCGACATCGGAACTAACTGCTTGAAAATGACTATTTTCAGGATTGACCTGTGCAACAACAGCAGTGAATTTAATGTGCGTGTTATTGTTGTCAAAAAACACTTCGGCGATAGATCCTGGTTTTAAATGTGAAAAGGTATCAATAGGCACTAATGCATCAATCCAAATTTCTGCATCGTCAGGGGTAAAGGTTAATAATTCAGTTCCAGCAAGAACAAATAACCCCGGTTGAACATGTACTTTTTCGATTTTACCTGTGTGCTGACTAAGGACATCGATTTGTTTTTTTTGATTTCGCTCGGTAACAATATTCTCTAACTCTTCAAGATGAATAATTTCAGCTTCATTTTGTTTATTTAGATTAAATAGGCTGTCGTCGATAATATGAATTTCATCATTTTTAGTGCGAATTTTATCTTCAAGGTTGAGTCTGGTTTCAAACATTGCTGATTTCTCTAAGCTAATGATCCCATTCTGTAACCGTGTTTTTCTGGCGTTTAAGTTGGTTTTTTTAGCGAGTATTGCGGCAAGCTGTTTTTCAACTCTAAGTTTTTCATTCAGGAAAAATGCTGTTGGCGTTTGATTAAAGCTAATGGTGAACACATTATCATTTATTGAAATAGCATCCCAAGCCTGTTTATTTATATGCTCAACAACCCCAGCGACAGGCGCAGTAATACTATGAGTTTGAATATTTATCATGCCGTCTAATTTTGCAAAATTCATACGTTGGTAGGCATAATTGACCAGATAGCCGACAACAAATAACAAAAATCCATAATAAGCAAATCGGGTTAAGCGATAGGCTAAAGATATACTGGGAGTTTGGGCTTTGCTTGCATTGATATAGTTTAGTTTTTTACGTAGTTTCACTGTTGTGTTCCAGTAAAGGAAAATAAAGTAATAAGCTGTTTAAGGTTTTTCAGGAAAACATGAGTATCAGACTTATTATGAAGTTGATTATTAATTTTTTCTTCTAAGCTTTGTTCAGTGTTAACTTTGCTTAAGTCGACAAATAAAAGCGGCTCTTTTTTTAACTGGGATATTTTTGTAAAATCTTCTAACAAAACTATCAATTGTGCTGGACCAATATTGATAACTTCCATAACAGGATTCGTTAATACAAACTGCAACGAAAGATGGGATAAAGACTCAACACTCTCAGAGAAAAACAACTGCTTTAGCATGTTTTCAATATCATTGATGTTTTCTATTGGACCGATAGTTATTGATATGCTTTCTTGAACGTTGAACAGTTGATTTAATGCTTTCACTTGCTGGTTAAACGTTGAGGTATCTATCGCTATGGTATGCTTAATATGATAACGGTTTAGTTCTCGTACAAGTTGCACGTACTCAGGTTGCTTAATAAAATTAATATTAAAAATAGCAGTATCAATCTTTTTCGTCAGTAATAGCTTAGTTACTTCATTTACATTTTTAGCAAATATCCCGCTATCATCAATTAATATACTCCTCTTGCCTAAACGAGCTCTGTGTTCCAGCGGGGAGTGAACATTGATAGTGACTAATTGTTTATTATTATAGGGAGCATTGCTATAAAGCACGAGGTTGATAAAATTTCGATATAACAACTCAGTGCTATTAATTAACGCTAGCTTTGAATATAAATACTCGAGAAGTTGTTTGTTTAAAACATTTTGTCTCGCCAAATCTTTATGTTCTTGATAATCAAATAACGCTCGCCTAAGACGTTCTCGGCTTAGTGATATGTCAAATTTAATATTAATCGCATCAGTAAGTTTATTTTGATGCTCAGCATATAGGCCTCGAATTTGCTTTTCATTATCGACCAGCGATAATTCAAATCCTAAGGCTTTCTTATCAATTTGATAATTCTTAAAGTGCTGTTTTCCTGAAAATAAAGGTAGGGTATATCTTAAGCCAAGCGTCCAATCATCATCAAAATCATTAAACGAATCATCTTCAGCCAAATTGGCTGTATTGCCATATCTAGCATAAACTTTCAATTTTTGTTGAGTTAATGAATCTCGTTCTTTACTCAATAATGCTTTATGTAACTTTTTTCTTTTGACCAGCTGTTGGCTAGCGAAATGCTGGTTTAAAATAACATTAATATCTAAATCGAATAAAGGGAATAATGCTTGTGGATGAATCACTTGCTGTTGAACGCCAACAGTAGCTAATTGACGTTCATTCATCTCTTTAATTAAGCTGAGTTTTTGTAACCTTTTTTCTTCCTTGATAATTTCATCAATGAAAATCTGTTTAGTAAAGTAAGCTTTTTTTAAGGTCTGAATATAGTCTGAGTTATAAGAGATGATTTTGTTTATCGCTTGTACCCTAAGTTGAGCAAATGTTTTACTTAGATTTGCTTGTTGGCATAAAGCCTGATTCTTTTTCTGTTTATCAATAGCTTTTAATTGTAAAAGCTCACTTTCAGCAGCCATGACCTTTTGTTTGAGCTTATTCTCATAAAAGCCTTTCCCTAATAAATGAAATGCAAGCCCAACATAGGCTGAGCTATTTTCATTATTAGAAATACGTATGCCTGACTCTAAATCTATTTCAAGTAAATCAACATCGGCTTTAGCTTGTTGCTTCATTTGTGAGAGTAACAAATCGATATTTTTACTCTGGCAAGGTGTATCGATAACGCTTTGCAGACTCTGTCCTGGATGAGGATAGCTTTCTTCAACTTGCATCAATTTGAATGCTTTGTCGATAAAGTCGTGTTTGATTAGTGTTTCTTGTGGTTGAGCAAGTACACTAGTACCAAAAAATAGGCTAACAATAGAGCTAAAGGTTTTGATACTTTGGCACATCCTTGTTGCTAAGCATGTTTTAATCATACTGTTCGGCTTTCCATCTTTTCTGACTTCCCACTAAAAAATATTACTAAGTAATATCATCCTTTCACTTTTCTATAAATTGAATGCCAATAATGCAGGGTCTTCACAGTAACTTTTTAATCGCCCTAAAAAACGTGCCGCATCAGCGCCATTAATTATTCTATGGTCAAAGCCCAGAGATACATTCATGATCAAGCGCGGCACAAAGTTGCCTTGCTCGGGCATAATGTTTTCATCTTGAACCAAACGAGGAAGCCATTGTGCGGCAGTAACACCTAGAATGGCCGCTTCAGGCCAGTTAATCACGGGCATAATACCTGTTACACCTAAACCGCCTAAGTTAGAAATGGTCATCACTGAGCCTTGCATATCACTTGGCTTTAATTTGCCATCACGCGCTTTAATACTAATTTCAGTTAGGTCGTGTGCAAGCTCTATAACAGACTTATTATTCACATGCTTAATAACGGGAACCACTAACCCCCTAGGAGTGTCTACCGCAACACCTATATGGCGAAAATCGCGAAAGACGAATTCGTTACTCTTTTCATCATAAGCTGCAGAAAAGATAGGAAATTCATTGATAACTTTTGCGACTAACTTAGTCAAAATAGCCGTTATGGTTAACGATCCGCCTTCCGCCTTCACCTGAGCTTTATGACGCTTACGGGCATTTTCAAGATCACTAATATCAATTTCTTGCTGGATCCAAGCATGTGGAATACGTTGACAGCTATGTAACATATTCTCAGCGGTAACTTGCTGGATGCGGGTTGCTGCTTCGCGTCGTGTAGCACCATGCTGAGAAAAGTCAGGCAAAGGTTTTTGAGCTGCTACCTCATGGTTATTGTTATTAGCAGAGTTTTGCATTTTTTCTTTGGTAAATACTTTAATATCATTTCGGCTAATACGGCCACGTATTCCACTGCCTTTTATTTGAGTGAGTTCAACACCCAGTTGGCGTGCTAGGCGGCGTGCCGATGGTCCCGCGCTAGCGATTTGATTATTAGCACTTGTTTTCGCATTATCTACAGTTGATATGTTTGCTGAAACTGCTGTTGTAACTACCTCTTCTGGCGGAGTTTGATTTTCCGCCGGCATTGTAACTTGGCTTAATTGCTCATTCTGATTTGAACTAACCTTCTTTTGGACCGGTTTATCTTGAACAGCAGGATTTAATTGAGCAAATTCAGTACCCATTTCAACCTTATCGCCGACTTTAACTCGTATACTTTCAATTATTCCGCCTAGCTCAGTAGGTACTTCCATCACTACTTTGTCGGTTTCAACTTCCAATATATTATCACCGGCATTTACTTTACTGCCTTGTTCAACTAATAGTGATAAAACCGTGCCTGTTGTATCGCTGTCACCCAGTTCTGGGATTGTTAATTTAATTGTCATTTTTTATCCCTTAGATACTGATTGGGTCAATTTTGTCACTGTTTATGTTTAGCTTAATCATGGCAATCTCTAATTCAGCTAGGCTTAAATGATTATTTTTATATAAGGAATATAATGCGGCATGTGAAATATAAGGTGCGCTTACTTCAAAGTGGTCTCGTAATTCAGGGCGAGCTTCACTTAGACCATAACCATCAGTGCCCAGAGCGAGGTAACTTGCTGGCATCCAACGGGCGATGCTTTCAGCTAATGATTTCATGTAATCAGTAGCTGCAATGAATACCCCTTGCTCATTTTCAAATAACTGTTCTAAGTAGGGAGTTCTAGCTGTTTTACTTGGATTTAAGCGATTCCAGCGATCACAACTCTCTGCTTCACGCGCTAATTCAATAAAGCTTGGCATGCTCCAAACATCAACACTGAACCCATCGGCTTCTAATTGCTGTGCGGCAATAAGCGTTTGCTGCATAATAGATCCACTTGATAGTAAGTGAATTTTTTGCTCGGCATTTACCACCTTATTCTCGGAACGATGGTAGCAATATCCACCTTTAATAATACCTTCGAGTACATCTTTACTCTGCGGTAGTGCAGGCATTGAGTGATTCTCGTTATAGAGTGTTAGGTAATAAAAAATGTCCTCTTGCTTTTCATACATACGTTCAATGCCATCTCGAACAATTACCGCTACCTCAAAACCAAAAGCGGGATCATAGCTTTTCATATTCGGTATGGTGCTGGCCATAATGTGGCTGTGACCGTCTTGGTGTTGTAAACCTTCACCGTTAAGAGTTGTTCTGCCTGCTGTGCCGCCTAGCAAGAAACCACGGCACAACATATCGCCACCACTAAAGATCATATCGCCGACACGTTGAAAACCAAACATTGAATAGAATATATAAAAAGGGATCGTAGGAATTCCGTGTATGGCATAAGCAGTGCCAGCGGCTAAAAATGATGCCAATCCGCCAGTTTCACAAATACCTTCTTGTAAAATTTGACCGTCTTTCGCTTCTTTATAAGGCATCAAACTACCGGCATCTACTGGGGTATATTTTTGTCCTTCATGAGAATAAATACCGGCAACCTTAAATAAACCATCCATACCAAAAGTACGTGCTTCATCAGGAACAATTGGTACGATATATTTTCCAATTTCCTTATCTTTCATTAATTTTGATAATAGTCGTACCATTGAAGACGTCGTCGAAATTTGACGTTTTCCGCTGTCTAGTAAAAACTCATTAAGGCTTTCTAAGCTTGGCGTTTTCAGAGTAGGGCAGTTAACTTTTCTTTCCGGTAAGAATCCACCTAATTCTTTGCGATGTGCTTGTAGATATTTAGCTACATCACTGTCTTCCTCAGGACGATAAAAATCAGCGCGCACTATGGCATCATCTGCTAATGGTATTTGATAATCACGAGCACATTTCAATCGTTCTTCTGGCGATAAATTTTTCTTTTGATGAGCGGTATTCCGCCCTTGGGCAGAGGTGCCCATACTATCGCCTTTAACCGTTTTAATTAAAATGACTGTTGGTTTACCATTACTTTTGTCGGCTTTGGCAAAGGCAGCATAAACTTTTTTCGGATCTTGACCGCCACGCTTAATTTCTTTGATCTCTTCATCGGTTAATGCATTCATCATTTTTTCGAGTTCAGGGTTATTTTCTACCCAAAGTTCACGCTGACGTCCCCCTTCAGAAACCGAAAAATATTGGTAATCACCATCTACGGCTTCATCCATTCGTTTACGCAGTATGCCGTCACTGTCTTGCGCTAATAATGCATCCCATCCTGAGCCCCATATCACTTTTTCAACGTTCCAATCCGCTCCGCGAAAGCTGCGTTCTAGCTCTTGAATTATCTTCCCATTACCACGGACTGGACCATCAAGACGCTGTAAATTACAGTTGATTACTAAAACTAAATTATCAAGATTTTCACGGGCTGCGATGTTAATCGTACCTAATACTTCTGGTTCATCGGATTCACCATCACCAATAAAACACCAAATTTTTCCACCATTTTTTGGCTTTAAGTCACGGTTCTCTAAATATTTGGCAAATCGTGCCTGATAAATAGCGGTAGGGGTTGATAGACCCATAGATGCATTAGGCATCTGCCAGAACTCAGGCATTAAGCGAGGATGTGGGTAAGAACTTAAACCACCATCGGGTTGGCCTTGGCGACGAAAGTTCATCAGTTGAGATTCAGTTAATCGTCCCTCAAGGAAAGCACGTGCATATACACCTGGAGCCGCGTGAGGCTGAACCATTACCAAGTCACCACCGTAACTATTGCTTTTATTACGGAAAAAATGATTGAATCCAACTTCTAACATCGTTGCTGCTGAAGCGTAAGTGGCAATATGACCACCGACACCCGAACCACTGTCAGCGGCTTTTAAAACCATAGCCATGGCATTCCAGCGAATAATGTTTTCAATACGTTTTTCCATTTCAATATCGCCTGGGTATCTTGGCTGATCAACTGAAGGGATAGTATTTATATAAGGGGTATTAAGCGCGGCTTCCTCAATGGCAATACCACTATTTAGTGCATGCTCTTGTACTGCACGTAATATTTCTCTAACGCCAATCTCACCATATTCACGGTAGATATAGTCTAAAGAGTCAGTCCATTCGCTCTTGTCGAGAGATAATTCATCCAGTGCTAAATAGTTATTTGCCATCACGAGTCTCAATAATTGAACATTTTTCAAGTCATTTGTATGAATATTTTATGACATTTCTATTTATAGATGATTGCTTTTAGTAGTGTATTTTTATGCTTGTTTGGAATATTATTGCTTAACTTGTACTTGTTGGGGTAAATTATGCCAAAAATTGATTTGGATAAAGTGGATTACGAAATATTGCATCATTTGCAAAATGATGCCCGCATAACAAATGCTGAATTAGCCGACCGAGTGTGCCTATCGCCTTCTCCTTGTTTGAGACGTGTTAAAAACTTAGAAAAAGCAAAAATCATTCAACGTTATACTGCGATACTTGACTCCAAAGCTGTGGGTTTACCAATCAGCGTGGTGGTTAATGTTTCCATGAGAAATCAAGAACGTTCACATCTAAACTTTTTTGAACAACGGCTCGCGGAATGTGAAGAAGTCATGGAAGCGTTTTTAATGACAGGGAATACAGATTATATGCTGCGTATTGTGGTGCCTGATTTAGAGGCATATGAGAGATTTTTATTTGATAAATTGACACCTATCCCTGGTGTCACTGATATTAAAAGCAGCTTTGCGCTTAAACAATTGTTTTGTCGGACCGAGTTACCATTAACTAGAAGCTAATATTTGAATATCACTGTAGCAAAGAGGATAAATAAGCTATCCGTTAATCTAGTACCAAAGAAACAATGGCGATCAAAGTGCCGATAAATAAAACAACAGCCAATAAGCCAACAATAACAAAGTGACTAAATTTCCCATGGGTAAAGTCTTGCTCACGATTTTTGTTACTCTGCACACCAAAAAATGCGGCTGCAACACTTTTTACCGTTTTGGTTATTGAATTTTTATCAGACATTATTCATCCATTTTTGTGCTTATTGATATAAGAGTATGGAATATATGATAAAGCGTTTCAACAGCGGTAGCATCTGTAATTAGAACAAAAATGAAATCCAATCATTTGATTGGATTTTGTAAAGTGACAAATCGCTTAGCTTTATTAAAGATCAATATCTATAGCGTAGGCAACGTAAAACTTTACATCACTCTGATTTAAATCTGTTTTAGACAGGCCAATTGTAAAACTAGACTTAGTTAAACTTACGCCATAATCAACAAACTCTTCACCAGCATAAAACTCGTCAGTCCCTTTACCCAAATGGATAGCTAAACCTATTTCAGTAGCAAGCTCAAATTCAGCATCAACAGAGATGTAGGAATCATCACCAAAATCTACACCTTCAGCATCAGCTAATACAGCGTAAGCAAACGTGAAAGCACCATAGGTTATTGCTGCATTCACTTCTGTAAAGTCAACATCATCAGAGCTGTCAGGATAAGCATAGTGTACAAAGCCGATATCATAGCTAAAACTCTCTAAATCAGCACTATAGCCACCATAAATATCAAGTTCATAAGTCATTCCTTCAGCCCAATCTGCATCTGATAGCCAAGTACCAACATAAAATCCATTGGTAGATGCGTAGTCAATACCACCTGATACTGCTGCAGCGCCATTGGTTTGCTCTAATCCACGCCATAAGTAGTTATTTGTCACACCAACATTAGCCGATAACCCTTCAACAGCTAATGCATCAAAAGTAATTAATGGAGTTGTTAATAATGCTGTAACGAGTGCAGTGTTTAATAATGTTTTTGTCATGAAGTTCTCATAAGTTATTGTTGTTGATAATCAGTTTGCAAAGAAGGTGCCTGTTTATAATTTAAATGATTAATGAGTTAAATATCATAAATAACAGCTTGTTATGATTCTTTATTAAAAAGGATATTGTTAAGTTAAGTTTTTAAGTGATCTTAATTGGTGCGTAAACATAGCGTCTGATCATTTTAGGTGCAGTAAAAGCAAGCAACAAAAGAAACGCCTAAAAAGCAACTTCTTATTGATTGAATAGTCGATTATTACTCGCTTTTGAGGTAAAGTAGCGCAACTTTTTAAAAGGGTTTAGCTATGTCTTCATTTTTAATTGCTCCATCTATTTTATCAGCTGACTTTGCTCGTTTGGGTGATGATGTCGCTAATGTTTTATCGGCTGGTGCTGATGTTGTTCACTTTGATGTGATGGATAATCACTTTGTACCTAATTTAACTTTTGGACCAATGATATGCCAATCGTTGCGTGATTACGGTATTACTGCTCCAATTGATGTGCATTTAATGGTAAAACCCGTTGATAGCTTAATTCCAAGCTTTGCTAAAGCTGGAGCTGATATCATTACTTTTCATCCAGAAGGGAGTGATCATATCGATCGTACTTTACAACTGATTAAAGATCACGGTTGTAAAGCAGGCTTGGTTTTAAACCCTGCTACGCCATTACATTGCTTAGATTTTGTTATGGATAAACTAGATGTGATCTTATTAATGTCGGTGAATCCCGGTTTTGGTGGTCAGTCATTTATTCCAACTACCTTAGATAAATTAAGACTAGTAAAAGAAAAAATCATTGCCAGTGGTCGAGATATTCGCTTGCAAGTAGATGGTGGCGTAAAAGCTAATAATATTGCAGAAATTGCCGCAGCAGGGGCTGATATGTTTGTTGCTGGCTCGGCTATTTTTTCAAAACCTGATTATAAAGTTGCCATTGATGAAATGCGCAGCGAGTTAGCTAAAGTTGCTCAATAAACTTTGGTCCGAAGAAAATTAAATTTTAAGAGATAAAGAGAAATCATGAGTAAACCTATTGTATTAAGCGGCTGTCAGCCATCAGGTGATTTAACCATTGGTAATTATTTAGGTGCATTAAAGCAGTGGGTTAACATGCAAGATACTCACGAATGTTTTTACATGTTGGTTGATCAACATGCAATCACAGTGCGTCCTAATCCAGAAGCATTAAGAAAAGCGACTTTAGATGGCTTGGCTTTATATTTGGCTTGTGGTGTAGATCCTGAAAAAAGCACTATTTTTATTCAGTCACATGTACCAGAACATGCGCAGCTGAGTTGGGTATTAAACTGTTATACCCAAATGGGCGAACTTAATCGCATGACACAATACAAGGATAAATCACAAAAATCAGAAGCGAATATGAATTCTGGTTTATTCACTTATCCGGTATTAATGGCAGCAGATATATTGTTGTATAAAGCGGACCGTGTACCTGTTGGCGAAGATCAAAAGCAGCATTTAGAATTAGCACGTGATATTGCGACTCGTTTTAATAATTTACATGGTGAAACGTTTACCGTACCAGACCCATATATTCCTGAGTTTGGTGCAAGAGTAATGAGTTTATTAGAGCCAACTAAGAAGATGTCTAAGTCGGATACTAATCCGGGTAACTTTATTGGTTTGTTAGAAGAGCCAAAGAAAATTACCAAAAAAATTAAACGTGCGATGACTGACTCTGACGAGCAAGCTAACATTTATTTTAATATTGAAGAGAAACCAGGTGTATCTAACTTATTATCGTTATTATCCTGCTGTACAGGACAAACGGTTGAGCAATTAGTACCGCAATATGAAGATAAAATGTATGGCCACTTAAAAGGTGATGTTGCAGAAGCGGTTGTTGCTTTATTAGAGCCAATTCAAGCAAGATATCACCAATATCGTAACGACCCAGCCTTTTTAGATTCAGTGATGAAAGCAGGAGCGGAAAAAGCTTCTATTCATGCACAAAAAGTGATTGCCAGTGTTTATGATGCGGTAGGTTTTATTGCTAAGCCATAGAAATATTAGTTTAAATCTACTTTAATAAAAAACCGTTTAAATCTTATGATTTAAACGGTTTTTTTATGCACAGAATATTAGGCTAGCCTAATAAATTATTTTTTCTTTTCTTTTGCTGCTTTTCTTACATCGGTAAATAACTTAGAGCTATCATTAATAAAATCGTCAACCGAATTGCTTTGAGTAACCATAAAGTTAGGTGTCATTAAAGTCGAATCAAATTGAGGTTTAACAGTAAAGTCAGGTTTTTTACTATATTTGATCACATTAGTACCACCAACTATTAACAGTGTTAAACCTACAGCGGTGAGTAGCCTTCTTTTGTTACTCATATGAAAGCCAACATAGCAATTTAACCAAAACAAACAAAAGGCTAATGCTATTGGCAATAATATTACTATGTTAGTGAGAGGAAACTGACTTGAGGTATTAAAGCGTACCAAATTTTCAATAAAATCGGTTACCCAAGTTAAATTATAAAAAATAAAGCAGATGCCTATTTGAGTAAATACGCGTGCATCATTTTTAGTTAAATGTGATACCAATGACACCAGAGCAGGCCAGATGGTAAACATTAAGGTTAAACCTATTGCTGGAACAAACAATTGAGTGAAATTAACTTCTTTTGGGTTGTTAAGATAAAATATCCATCCCGTTAATAATGCAAAAATGGCAATATTAGTAATTAATGTCACAGGATGTTTAGTAAGATTAATTAAGTTTTCGAATGGGCTTAAGGTAATACTTGTATCTACTGGATGGTGTGGAAAAATAACTCGGATTTGACTCTTACCGATGGTAATAACATCCCCTGAACGAATAATATGACCATTAGCTGTTTTTTTACCGTCATCTAGAAAACAACCATTAATACTGTCTTGATCGATTACTCGCCAGCTTTCACCATCATGTTTTATGGTTAAGTGTTCAGCACAAACATGGGGATCAGCAAGAATTATATCACTGTGATAACCTCTACCAATATTGACTGATGATTGAGCAAACTTATGACGACCAATAAGCTTATGGCCTCTGCTGATCTCTTCAATGATTATTTCCATGAAACAGACTCCATAAATTTCTTCGTAAATGATTGCGCGCTTTGTTGAGTGACACCAGCAACGGTAAAGTGGCTGATTAGCGCTTGGTCTGTTTTATCTATGGAAATACCTAAATATAAAATGTCGTATAAATTGGAAAAACTTTTATAAGCGCGGGTACAGAATATTGATTTAGTTTGAATGTTTTGCTGTTCAGGCATCACAATATCATGTTGGCATTCAAATTCAGTGACATCGTCTTTGCCTGCTTTATTACCGGGCATTACCCGAGAAAACCTGCGTTGAAACAATTGATAAAATTTAGTATCACTTAATTTTTTTGCCTGCATATATTGAAAATCCATTTCCATCGAGCCGGTAAAAAAGTTACCAGCGATATAGGTATTTTCATCTAAAGAACAATTAGCAACAGCAACCATAAGTAGGGCTTCTGCTTTATCAGCATTTGACTCACCCCAACAACGAATAAAGGGGACATCAACGGTTGGGATCACACCATTGCCAAGCTTTTTCAACTGCCAATCACTATTGAGTATGGTATTAATCAACTTAGCTTGGTTTTGTTCAAGTTGCTGTGCCATTTGTTGATCAATATTGGTTGTTTGTGATTGTTGATAAGAGTTAAATAACGCAGCAAGTTTCTGATGAGGAACTAAAAAGCCGATTTGATTACCCGATGTTGCGACATTAATACCAACAACTTTGGAGTATTTATTGACTACTGGACCACCACTCATTCCTGAGTTAACTGAGCCGGTGAAATGAATACGATCATTAAACGACTCTTTCTTTAGGCCGTTATAAGTACCTGGCACTACGATCATGCCTAAATCATGGGGATTACCCAAAGAAAAGAGTTCTTCACCTTTACTTGGTACTTTATCAGCAATGCTAAAATATGCCATTGGCTCAGATACTTCACGCTGCACCAATGCTAAGTCATTGATAACATCAACACTTTTTAATGTTAATGCTGCTCTATTGCCTTGGTCATCTAAATATTCAATTTTGTATTTTTCAGGGTGACGAGCATAACCAGAAATCACATGGTAGTTAGTTGCAATTAACCCATCGGCAGTAATTTGAAAACCCGAGCCAATCGAAGATTTCTCACCACTGGCTTTATCAATTAAGCGTATTTGATAGAGAGATGGCGCCAATTGTTTAAATATTACTTCTGCTTGCTCTGTTGCTGTACTAATACAGCTAAAAAATATGAGTAGAAGACTCACTAAACCTTTCATTTATCATCCTTATTATTATTTGCATTGCCATTGTGACATTGTCTGAGTAATTGTCATCTATTATCAGGTGTAAAAATGATAAAGCGTGTAACAAAGTGTGGAATAGGTGATAAATAGTGTTTTGTTAACTGCTTTTTTTGATGTACATCAAGCTAGCGTTTTTTCTCTGCGACATTATGTCGCATAATTCGATTTTTCTTTTGTTTTCAACAACTATTACTCAGAAAATAGTGACAACTTAATTCAACTTTACTCAATATAAGCAGTCACCATGTCCTTTTCTTTAAAACCAAGCGCCCTTGCGGTTAAAGTATTTTTAGCTTCTATTAGTTGCTCAGTATTACCCAGTTATGCTGATGATGCGCCTGAGCCGATAATCGATTTTGAAGTGATCACTATTACTCATCAACGCCATCAGGGCGTAGAAAACAATGAAGATTTTGCGCAAGGGAAAACCAGTGAAGCAGATTTAGCCAATTGGTTATCATCGGTACCAGGTGCCAATATCAATCGTAATGGTGCAGTTACCGGTATTGCGCAATACCGCGGGCTTTATGGTGATCGTGTTGCTATTTCACTTGATGGTCACCCAGTAATTGGAGCAGGTCCTAATGCTATGGATACCCCCTTAAGTTATTCAACACCATTAATTGTTGATTCAATGGCGGTTTATCGTGGTGTAGTTCCTGTTGCTGCAGGTATAGATACTTTAGCGGGCTCTATTGCTGTTAAAATGAGAAAAGCAGAAATTACTCAGCAAGATAAACTACACACCAATGGCGATTTACAAACTGGTTATCGCAGCAGCAACCAAGCAAAAACTCTTGCTTCTGTAGTGAATGTCAGTAAAGACAATCTAGGCATGATGTTATATGCCAATTTGCAATCTGGTAAAGACATGGAAAGTGGCAATGGGAAATCCCTTGCTCCTACTGCTTTTGAAAAACGACAGTTTGGTACTGACATTCGTTATGAGAATAATAGTGCAGAATTAGGTTTAAGTTATCATTACACCGATACCCAAGACTCTGGTACGCCAGCATTACCTATGGATATTGAATATATTTTCAGCCATAGAACCAGTGTTGATGGTCAGTTCATGCTAAATGATTGGCAGACTACTTGGACATTAGGTTTTGTTGATGCGGATCATGGCATGACAAACTTTCTAATGCGTGAAAAAAATGATCCAATGAAGAATAGACGAAACAATGCCGATGCTAAAAGCACCGACTTTAGTTTTTCAATGCAAAAAGGTTTTGTTTTTGGTGAACTAGAATTTGGTTTGGATGGTTATTTAGCCACACATGATTCGGTGATCACCAATCCCAATAATACTATGTTCAAAGTGGTTAATTTCAATAACGTTCGAGATGATCGACTAGGCTTTTATGTGCAATGGCAACAACAATTTGATGATACCAATGTGCAATTTGGCACAAGAATAAAAAACATTAAATCCGATGCAGATGAAACATTCACTTCGATGGCAATGATGTCTATGACAACGATGGGGCAGTTGGCGAGTGGTTTACAAAACGATTTCAACCAAGCTGATCGTTCAGTAACTGACACCTTGGTCGATGTTTCATTAAACATTGAAACACAATTATCAAATGATTTGTCTGCCAATGTAGGTTTAGGTATTAAAAATAGGGCTGCATCCTACCAAGAACGCTATTTATGGACGCCGATGGAGTCAACCGGTGGTTTAGCGGATGGTAATACATATATTGGCGATATTAATTTAAAGGCTGAGACGGCTTATCAAATTGATCTGGGTTTAAATTATCAAATTAAAAAGTTCGCGATATCTCCACATGTTTTTTATCAAAACATTAATGATTATATCCAAGGCACAGCTCTTGGTATGACTGATATGTCAGCAAAAATGATCGCTAAAATGATGTCTGGAGATGAAAATCCACTTAAATTTACTAATGTCGACGCTAGATTATCAGGTATTGACGTTAACTGGCGTTATCAGTTTAATCAGCAATTCCAGTTATCAGGAGTTGCGAGTTATGTTCGAGGAAAGCGCCGTGATGTAAATGATAATTTATATCGCGTTGCTCCTTTGAATGCTCAGGTTAAAATTGCTTATGACCAAGAAGATTGGATGATAAACACCACGTTAGTTGCTGTTGTAGCGCAAAAGCATGTATCTGCAACCAATATGGAACAAAAAACAGCGGGTTACGCCACCATTAATGTTGATGTTCAATATTATCTAAATAGTGAAGTGACCTTACGTGCAGGTTTTGATAATTTACTTGATAAAAATTATCAAAACCATTTAGGTGGTTATAATCGAGTACAAGGTAGTGAGATTGATGTTATGGCACGTTTACCTTCTTCGGGTTTAAGTGCATGGGCTGAATTAGCTTATAGTTTTTAAACGTCCTTTAACATATTACTTTTTTTGTAAATGAAAAAAATGACGAAAAATATCACTGATACTCGCTGATAATAACCAATAAAGCCAAGAGCGTTGAAGTTTCTTGGCTTTGTTTGGTTTTGGTATTACTAATGCTTTTTGAGATACTTGCTTGGCATGTTCTTGAGCTTTTATTTCACCGCGGTGTATAGAAGCTTGGTTAGCTCGTTGAGTAAACTTCATTCTGGCTTCACTATCTAAAGAAGCTAAAATACTTACAACATTGGAGTATGGCTTACCTTTCACTTTCTGTTTTGGTCTTGGAGTGCTGCACATTTCACATGCTCACAAATCATTTATTTATGTTAAATGCTATTAATATAGAACAGAATTTGTGAGAATAAATTTCTTCAGTAGTGAAATAAGTCAAAGTCGTTAAGGGTTAATAATGGATGACGCGTTAGCACAAGAATATTTACTTTCAAAACCGGAAACTAGCCTCTATTACCCTTTTGGTGATGATGTAAAAGTGTTTCGAGTAAAGAACAAAATGTTCGCCACTATTGCTCATGGCTCAACGGCTAAAAGTGCTAAAACTGATGATAAAGCTAAAACCTATTATTGGATGAATCTAAAATGTGATCCTGATGAAGCGGTGATGCTCCGTGATATTTTTCCTTCAGTTATTCCTGGCTATCATATGAATAAATCTGCTTGGAATAGTGTCATTTTAGATGGCTCAATACCCCAAGGTGAAATTGAGCGGATGATGGATAATTCGTTTAAGTTGGTGGTGAGTAAAATGACCAAAAAGAATCAAGCATCTATTTTGACTCATCTATAGTTTTTTCATATTAAAAAATCTAATAATCGTTTTGCATTACTATTTTGAAAAATATTACTTGGCCATACTGCATATAAAGGGATCGGCTCTACTTGCCAGCTTGGTAGCAATTCAATTAACAAATCATTTTTAATTTCTCGTTTGATTAGAAAGTCTGGAGGTGTGGCTACACCTGCACCGTTGATACAAAGCTGAGTCATAGCTTCAACACTATTTACGCTGATATTACTTTCGAAATAAACCTCACTTCTCTCACCATCAGCTTTTATTAACGTTCTGTGATTTGGCAGCATATCTAATTTTATCCAATTCCACTTTGCCAAATCGAGTGGAGAAGTAGGGTTTTTCTTTTCTTTCCAATATGCATGTGAACAAACTAACTTTCTTTGAATTTCTCCAATCCGTTTACAAATAAGGCTACTGTCATCTAATTTTCCTGCCCTAAATGCTAAATCAATACCTTTTTTAATAAGATCTTGTCTATTGTCGGTATAAAATAGTTTTAAATTCAAAGCAGGATGTAACTTGCTAAATTGAGCTATCTTTTTACTTACCTCTGATTTAATTAAAGCAGAAGGAAGTGTGAGGGTTAAAGTGCCTCTTAAGTCTTTTTTTTCTGAGGTTACTTGGTTTAAGCCTTGACGGGCAGCTTGTATCATATTTAAAGCGTGCTGATACAGCAGCCTACCTTCTGAAGTTAACGACAAATTTCTAGTTGATCGGTAAATTAACGTTGAACCTACCGATTTTTCTAATTGGGTAACTTGATAGCTAACAACTGAAGGTGAAAGTTTCAGTTTTTTAGCCGCAGCTCTAAAAGAGCCTTGCCTTATCGTTTCAGCAAAAATAGCCATTGAGCGTAATTCATTTATCATTTGAATTTTATTATTAAAGAATTTAGAACAGTGACATTTGATTGTAGCACCTTATCTAATTAATAAAGGCGGTTTATGATTTATAAAAAATAGAGGAAAAGTTATGTCGTTATTGATTGCAATGGTTTCATTCTCACTGGTTATGTCAATCTCTCCAGGGCCAGTAAATATGATCATTGTATCTTCAGGAGTTAGCTATGGGGTGCGTAAAACATTTTCATTTGTTTCAGGTGGGACGATTGGCTTCACATTACTTTTGTTATTCATTGGTTTAGGTTTTTCTAAAATCATTAATTTATACCCATACTTCCTTAAATGTCTAGCCGTTATGGGTTCACTTTTTATTATTTATTTGGGGTATGTAATTGCGACGTCAAAACCAGAACTAGATATTAAAGAGAATAATCAACCAACTTTTATACAAGGTTTTCTATTACAATGGTTAAACCCTAAGGCATGGGTAGCTTGTATGGTTGGTGTTTCTTTATTTTCAGTACCGAACAGTCACCAAGCGTTTTTAACTTTTTCTTTGATTTACTTTTTAGTCTGTTATTTATCTCTTTTTTCTTGGTCTTTATTAGGAGGTAAATTAGCACTATTTTTAAACAGTGAATTTAAATTAAAACTGTTTAATCAATTAATGGGGGGGCAATTAATTGTGACTTCGTTTTTTTTACTTTATTCACAATTTAATTAAACTCAAGGTTTATGCATTGCTTTATCAAGAACGTCTTATATTTTCATTTTGGTTATATTAATATTTAGTATTAAATTCCCTTGGAATTCAATCATTGTAGACGACTAAATTCCAAACGGAGAAATTGAACGGAGGATGGGCAATTCGTAACGGCTGACGGTTAGTAAAATATCAAAAAAAGATCAGCAATCGATCATTACCCATCTTTAGTAACTGAGTTAATTGATTGTATCAATAATGATTATTTCACAATCTGTTGCTGCTCTCAGCCTAATTGACTTTGCCTTCGTTATTTCAGCGCCATCGCCTTTATTCATCGTTATGCTTATTGAAGTGTCTTCAACTTTAAACATGCCATTGGAAGCTAATACATAGGCTGTATGTGTAATATCGTGTTCAACAATTGTTCCTTTAGTTAATTGTCCACCGTATATACGTGCTTCTTGATTAATAAATAGAGCATGGTCCTTATCTTCTGGATAACCTGAGACTAGCAATGTGAATTTTTCAGTTGGCTTTGTTGGAAACTTTTTTGTTTCCCAATTTGGCTTCACATTTTGAATGTTTGTCTCTATCCAAATTTGATAAAACGTTAATGGATCTTTGCTTCGGTTATATTCTGAATGAACAATCCCTGTTCCTGCACTCATAACCTGAACTTCACCTGCTTGCGTAATGCCTTTATTTCCGGCGTTATCTTTATGGGTAACAGCACCCGAGCGAATAAAGCTAATAATTTCCATGTTACGGTGCGGGTGTGATGGAAAGCCAGTGCCCGGTGCTACCCAGTCATCATTCACTACACGTAGTTTTCCAAAGCCCATACGTGTAGGGTTATAATAATTACCAAAGCTAAAGTGATGTTTAGATTTAAGCCAGCCATGATTGGCATTGCCGAGGCTTTTATAAAGGTAATGTTTGATCATAAAATTTCCTTACGCTGTGAATATATGTTTCATTGATAGAAAGGTATTATTTTCTATCAATGAGTTACTTCCGCTCTAGCATATTGATTAAGGTTACACCTGAGTGTTATTACGCGAAGAGTTAGCTAAGCTGCTCATCTCTCTGATGAGGCACTGTCCAATCTTGCTTATGTGTAACTGGCACAATACCGTACGGGTTTATCGATAAGTGACTTGCATAATAATGGCGTTTTATATGCGCTTCATTAAATGTTTTAGCGATATTAGGCATTTGGTACAGCTCTAACATAAAATTATAAATATTGCTGTATTGTTCAATTAGCCTCAGGTTACATTTAAAGTGCGTATGGTAGACCGAATCGAAACGGACCAAGGTAACCCATAAACGCCAATCAGCTTCTGTAATTTCATTACCTGTTAAATAGCGTTGTTTTGAAAACTTATTCTCAAGCTGCTCAAGTGCTGAAAATAACTCAGCTACATTTTTGTCATACGATTCTTGGGTGGTCGCAAAACCTGTTTTGTACACGCCATTATTAATTTTGTGATAAATAAAGTCATTTTCGATATCAATCGTTTCCCGTAAATTATCAGGATAAAAATCGAGTGTATTACCGGTAATATCATTAAAAGCGCTATTGAACATGCGAATAATTTCTGACGATTCATTATTAACGATCACTTTATTTTTCTTGTCCCATAAAATTGGTACGCTATTTACGCCGCTGTAATCAGGGTCTTGAGCAAGATATTTCTCGCCAATAAAGTGATCCCCGTATAAGTCATCACCTGTTGTGCCATAAAGCTTTGCTGACTCTTCATCATGAGTAAAGCTCCAACCTTTGTTATGCATATCGGGATGAACAACACTGACGGTAATTAAATCTTCTAAGCCTTTCAATTGACGGAAAACTAAGGTGCGATGTGCCCATGGGCAAGCAAGTGATACGTATAAGTGATAACGGTCGGCTTCAGCTTTAAAGCCTTCACGCCCGCTTATACCGGCCCTACCATCAGGGGTTATCCAATTTCTAAATTGCGATTCTTTACGTTGGTATTCTCCATCTTTAATACTACTGTTCCAGTTGCTCTTTACTGATGTCATGGTCGGTGCCTCTAGTTTCTAAAATATAAAATGTTCTGTTGTGTGTTAATGACTGATTAAGCTAAACGCTGCGCTACTGCATTATCTAGTGATAGTTTTCCTGCACCACTAAACATTAATGAGATTGATATTGCGAATAATGCAAGCGCAAATTCGTAGCCATTGGTCGCCATAAATAAGCCGTTTTCTAAATGAAAACTAAAAATCGCAACCATCATAGTTATGGCTAAAACAAAGCTGGTTGGTCTGGTAAGAAAGCCAATGATCAGTAATAAGCCACCAAAGAACTCTGCGCTACCTGCCATTAATGCCATTAAATAACCTGGCGCTAGTCCAATAGACTCCATCCATTGTCCGGTACCTTCTAAGCCGTAACCACCAAACCAAGCGAAAAGTTTTTGTGCGCCGTGAGCAGTAAAAAGAATGCCGGCGATTAATCGTAATGGTAGTGCTGATATAGACTGTTCAGTTTTAGTGATGCTGTTAGTGATATTTTTGATATTCATGTTATTACCTTTAATGTCGATGATTAGGAGTTATTCCTTGAATGTGGAGCTATTGTATAAGTTGTGCTGTAGGTGAATAACCCCTATTATTTGTTTAATATGTTCAAATATTTTGAACAGTTTTGTTGTGCCTTAGCTTTTAAGCAGCACTATTTTTAAATAGAACTTAACTTTGGATAAGTAGAAATGAACACTCCGGCAATAAGTATTGAAGCTTTACTGGTATTAGACGCTATTGAATATCGAGGCAGTTATGCGGCTGCGGCGGAGCAACTAAATAAAGTACCTTCGGCACTTTCTTATGTTGTACAAAAGCTAGAAGAGCAGTTAAATGTCACCATATTTATCAGGCAAGGTCGCCGCGCTGTACTGACACCTGCAGGAAAACATTTACTGATAGAAGGGCGAAAAGTCCTATCTGCAATCAATGCGTTGTCTGAGCAAACGCAAACCATTGCCAATGGTTGGGAGCCAAAAATTCGTATTGCTTGTGATTCTATTATTGACATTAAACCGGTATTTTCTGGCATACAACGATTTTTAGCTGAACATAAAAATATCGAAATTGATGTACAAGAGGAAGTGATGAACGGTACTTGGGAGGCTTTAATTGATGACAAAGTTGATTTAGTGATAGGTGCTCCAGCACCTGTCCCTAATCAAAAAGGGATTAGAGCAATAACAACAGGGCAATTAGAAAGTGTTTTAGTGGTAGGGAAATCACACGAGTTATCGGATCATTTTGTGCGAAGTAAACCGTTAATTCAAGCGAGTGAGTTAACTGGGTATAGAAGTGTTGTCGTTCACGACTCATCGAAACATGAAATTCCCTGGTCGGTGAATGTCATTGAAGGTAGCCAACATTTCTATGTTAGCTCTATCAACCAAAAGGTTGCCGCTATTCTTGCTGGAATAGGTATTGGTCATCTACCAAAATGTATGGCACAACAGTATATTGAATCAGGAGAGTTGCAGGTTATTGAATTAACAGATAAGCCAGTACCTCAAGATTTATTTATGGCGTGGAAAATTACTAATAAAGGGAAAGGGTTGAATAAGCTAAAAGCTATTTTATTGAACGAAAAATAGGAGCAGTAATGTTTACATGAATAAATACTCTTGGAGTCATGTCAATATAGATGGTTCAATACCTATCTTTTTTAATTTTTTAACTGTGTATTGCAAACGTTAACGATTCATTCACTTTGATAGTTTTTGAAGGATGTTATGTTAATTACCAAGCTCATTGAGCTTTAATTGCCGATATAATGTTAATGTCCTTTTATCCATTTCAGTATGGTTCACTTCTTTTAAAAGTAACTTTGTTTGCGTATATTGACCATTTTGCTGGAGTGTTTCGATAAGTCGTAACTGAGTATAGTTTTTTGCTTCGATAGAGTAATCTCCCACTTTCACTGCTGAGTTCATCCATAGAAGTGCTTTTTCAAATGCAGGAATAGCTTGGCTATAATCTTTTTTCCCTTGTAATGCTCGCGCTAAATTATGATAACCTTCAGCTGTTTCCAGTAAGTATTTTGTTTCAATAAAGCCTGTTAGTGCATACTGGTAATGCTTAAGTGCTAAATCATAGTCGGCAATTTTCATATATATATGAGCAATGGCTGTCTGTAATTTAGGGAAGTAATGGCTAGGCCCCATTTTTTCGATTCGTTTATTAATCCAAGTGATAAATTTTATAGCATTATCATGCTGATTTAATTGATTATATAGAATAATGATTTCTGCGTATCTATCGGCATCAAAGCTAATTTCATTCACTTTTTTAATTAATTCAACTGATTTGTTAGCATATAATGTTCCCTGCGCTACATTACCACCACTAAGTAGCATTTTTGCATGCAATGTATATACAGTGGTTAGAAAAACAGGCGGGGCATTAATTAAATCTACATACAGATGAATTTCTTTTATCAGCCATTTAGTATCTCTAATTTCCCAAATAGCGAGCAGTTTAAAGTTAATTAAACGATACCATTGTGTACTATGCTCTTTAACATCGTCAATATCTTGATCTATTTGGCTAAGGCATAAACGAGGGGAAGCCAGACAGGTTTTTTTATTGTCTAGGAGAGAGGGAGTACTAACATAGTCAAATGCATGTGCTTGAGTAGTGAAACAAAGTAAAACACTGTGTATAAATATATAAAGGGGCAGTAAATATTTCATAGAACTTTGCTCAGGATGAACATGATATTTCCCTTTGATTTAACTAAAAAATTATATTCCATATAAGGGTGCTATTTAACAAAAGTGTTGTTTGTCTTTTTGGTAAACTTAACTGAAGTATCGACATTATAAACATTGGTGTAACATTATCAAACAGGTTACAGAGTTATAGTCTTTTAGATTTAAAATTACGATTAGTCATTCATAGCTAATCATTATCTTGAATTTTATTTCTCGTAAAATGCGTGATATCCAACCTGTGCTCTGTCAGAATGTGGTATTAACCTTTTAAGTAGATATTAACGTGCCAATTACTAGTCAACTTATCTTAATGTTAAGTGCATTAGGTTCGATAAATGGGTTTATAGTTGCTTTATATTTGTGGGCACAACCAGTTAAAAAATTAGGTAATCGATTTTTAGCGGTTATGTTGATAATGATCAGCATACGCACAATAAAATCAGTGTTGTTCTATTTTAATCCTGAGATTATTAAGCCTGTTTTACAATTTGGTTTATCTGCTTGTTTCTTGATTGGTCCGCTACTTTACTTCTTTTGTTTAAGTCAGTTAAATCAAATTAAGAGTCAAAAAATTCGATGGGAATTCCACCTTACATTTTTAGTGAGTGTAATTTTCTTTGTGGGTATGATTTATCCCTATCAGCAGAATGAAGCATTATGGGGTGGCTTTCTTTATAAGTTCATCAATTATGTTTGGCTTATTTATATAGTTTTATCTTTCGTTGTGATTTTCCCTAGGATTCGAGCAATATCAATAAAAACCATACCTAATCAAGATGATATTTGGCTATTCACTATTTTTATTGGCAATGCATTTATATGGCTTGCCTATTTTACGGCTTCATATACTTCTTATATCGTTGGGGCTCTTTCATTTTCATTCATTCTATTAATCATATGCTTATTAATTGTATTCAAAAAGAAAGACAAAGTAATTAAAGAAAAGTATGTCGATAAAGCAATTGAAAAAGATATGGCTGAGCAGTTAATCAATAAGCTAAATGAGTTGATGAACACTGAAGAATTATATAAAAATTCAGTCATTACTATGCCACAAATAGCAAAAAAAATGGGGATGTCTACACCACGATTTTCTCAATTACTTAATGACAATTTGAATAAGTCTTTCTCAGTATTCATTAATGAGTTTAGAATCGAAGCTGCAAAAGTCATGATACTCTCTGATAATAACCAAACCTTAGAAACTATTTCTGAACTCTGTGGTTTTAATTCTCAATCAACATTTTATAGTGCTTTTAAAAAGCAAACCAACCTAACACCGGCAAAATATAAGCTAAAAAACTCTCCAAATTTATAAATTAGTAGTATGAAATTATAACTGATGACTGTAAGTCTAAAGGCTTAGCGTTATGGTGCTCATTGTTTTAAATAACCACTTTGGAAAAACAATGAGATCAATAAATATTACTCTGCATGGTGCATTTTTATGTGCACTTAACCTATTCTTGGTTTTGTTTCCCGCGTCTTCATTCGCTAACGTTGAAAATAACGAAATCAAGAAAGTATTAAATAACTACATTCAAGGTACATCTTTTAACTATCCAGATAAAATTTTATCTGCTTTTTATTCAGACGCGAATTTACTGTTGGAAAAAAAAGATAAAGTTGTCTGGCGAGTGCCGGCACAAGAATATGTTACTTGGTTTAAACAAAGCAACTCAGGTAATTTTACCGGGCGCATAGGTGAAATACTAAATATAGAAGTATCGGGATCTATTGCAACAGCCAAAGTAGAAGTATTAATACCCGATAAACAACGTCGGTTTATCGATTTATTCTTGCTTAAAAAAATTGACAATAACTGGAAGATAATTAGTAAAACAGCCGTTAGTGAAAAATCAACTCAGCATGGAAAGCGTATTTTGTTTATTGTTTCTAACGCACATTACCATGGCACATCATCACTACCTGTAGGGGCGAGTTTTTCTGAAATTGTTAATGCCTATCAAGAATTTAAATCAGCAGGTTTTACAGTGGACTTTGTCAGCCCTGAAGGTGGGGCTATTCCTTTATCTTATATAAATACTTCAAACGAACTACAGAAAAAGTATCTTTATAATGCAGATTTTATGTATGCGTTAGCAAATACCAAAACGCCGGATGAGATTAGTGCTAGCAAATATAAAGCAGTGCATTATATCGGTGGTAGTAGTGCTATGTACGGTGTTGCTGACAACCAAAAAATTCAAAACCTTGTGATGGATATTTATGAAAACCACAACGGTATAATTTCCTCTGTATGCCATGGCACTGCAGGTATTGCCTTTTTGAAGTTAAGTTCTGGAGACTATCTTGTTTCAGGAAAGCGTATTAGTGGTTATCCTGACGCATATGAAAACCCTCAAAAAGAATACTTTAAGCAGTTTCCATTTCAAATAACTCAAACAATAGAAATGCATGGTGGAGACTTTAATTACTCCCCAAGAGGTAGTTCGCATATTGAAGTTGACGGGCGAGTGATCACCGGACAAAATTATTTATCTTCTGCACTTGTAGCCAAAAAAATAATACAAATGACTGAATGACAACATTTCGATAGTGAAATAATAGTGAGAGAAATCGTTAACAATAAGTAATCTAACATTTATATAATTAAGTCCACTTGGTGTTCCTGCATTTTGGTGTTCCTGCATTTTGGTGGTTCAGTTCCCAAAGCTGGTCCTTATTTATGAAAAATGAACGGATGATGGGTAATACGCTCTTTTTAATAAAGGGGGGAGCGGTGAAAGAAATAACCAAGAAAGATCAGAGCTCTCTTGGTTCTCCATTGATAAGTTGTTTTATCGCTTACCTTTGATTAAAGTCATTCAGCAAGGCTAACTTTCTTTATATCAGAAAACTCTGTTGTGACTAACTCGTCTAGAGAGATTAACCAACCATATTGTCCTTTCATATGGCGAGTCATGCTATGTCTTATCATAGGCCCGTTTGGCCATGCTTCCTTGAAGTTTAATCGGAGTTCAAATTTCTCTATTGTTACCATCCAATTGGGCTTAAATTCAGATACAGCATAAATTTTAATGCTTTTTATTTTCGATAGCTTTCTGTCTATAGTGATATCCGTCAATAAATTCTCTGATATAGCTTCATCCAGTTTTTCTAATTCCCGTTCAGCGGAATCATTATCGCTATCTATATTAATGATGTTAGCAATGCGAAAGACCCAAGTTGATTGAGTTTCATGAATAAGCTGTACACTGTCAATATCAAAACTTGTGCTTTCAAAAAGTATGTCGTCAGTTACCGTAATTGATTCATCAAACTGCTCATCAGCCTTTATTGTTTGCCATGAACCTATGATCTCGTTTTGGCTATACGAAGTGGGTGTAAACCTTTGTTGAAAGATATTTCCATTCATGTCTTCACTGGTTTGAGTTAATGCGACTGCATGTTTTTTTTGTCGAAATCGCTGTAACCTTTCATTGGCATCTTTCATTGCATGTTGAAATGACAACAAAGCTTCATTTTTAATCGCTGTATTGTTGGGTTTAATATTACTTAATGGCAGTGCACTTGTACTCGGTGGGTAGGCCGATAATACAATAATAAATATAGAATAAGTTAGTGCTATACGAGTTAGAGGATAAAACATTAGATACCCTTATTGTATGGCTAAGTTAGTTGTAAAACCTTGGGCGCTGGCTTTTTTTAATAGCAGATATCCCGGTAATGCACAGGTGAGAGCAATAACGACAAGAATAACTGCATAGGTCTCTATAGACGGCTCTGTAGCGACATAGCCAGGTAGAAAATACAAACTCACACTACCACAGGCATTAATAATGGTATGAAGAATAATAGCTGGCCACAATGAACGACTGTAAGCAACTAATCCTGCAAAACCGATACCTATGAAGGTGGCATAGGTTACTTGCACGCTCACCTCTAAAAATGGAGTTTTGGTTAAGTTGACATAGTGAGCAAGCCCAAAAATTAGTGCTTGGCAAATGGCAGCTAGCATTAAGCCATTTTTTCTTTCTTTCCAAGCGGCATACAATACTGCAAAACAAATGCCTCTTAACATTATTTCTTCAAATAATCCGGTCGACAGATTCGTATAAAGCCAGCCCGTAGCTTTAACAAAATCAAATGATAAAAGTGTGAAATCTATTGAGGCAATATTTAATAATGCGACGATTAGAATGGGTAAAGATGCTAACCACCATTTAGAATGCCAATTCTTAATTGGCGTCATAAGCAATGATCGGTTAAGCCAGTTAAATTTAATTATCATAATCAGTAACCCAAAAGTAATAACATTTTTTATGAGCGAACTGACAATGTCTTGATAAAATATATTTTCAATATTTAGTAATTGGCTGCTGTATAGCGCACCAATACAAGTGACGACTAGTAATAGCGTAAATATAAGTGGTTTTTGTTTTGATAATACTTGCAATCGATTCATTTTATTCTCCTTAGAATTTGAAACAATTTTGCACTCATGCAGCAAGGTTTTCTAATGAAATTATCTGAAAATTTCTGAAAACTCTTTCTTATCAAATGCTTGGGTTTTTTGTGTGATGATGTATGTACTTCTGTTTTTTAAGTATTTGACGTATCATTAACACATCTTTATTTCGTAAATATGTATGATTGATAACTATAAGAGAGCTGGCTGGCGTGTCGAATAAAATATTAATTGGTGATTACCAAGTAGACTTATTAAAACGTCGTGTTTATTTACATGGTATTGAAGTTAGTATTCGTCCTAAATCATTCGAGTTGTTAAATTTATTATTGTTATCGCCCAAAGAAGTGGTCAGTAAAGACACGATATTAGCAACAATTTGGGACGATGTGAGTGTTGATGAACAAGTTATTTTTCAATCAATCAAAGAGCTAAGAAAAGCCTTTTCTGAAATTGATGCAATTAAAACGTTTCCTAGAAAAGGATATGCTTGGGTTGCCGAAGTATCGGTTGTTGATGACTTACCTTCCTCAGAAGAGCCGCATAATAAGATTTTAAACCCACAGCAACAAATTACGTCGCCACTTTTTAAGCGCGATATGAAGCTTTCGATAGTCGGTTTTATCATTTTTGTCTTGTTAATATTCCTTATTTTTAAAGCCTGGTTTTCTGGGGGGAATGAATATGCAGCTGAACAGATAAGCGGTTCTATTATTGTTATGCCAATAAAAGAACATTTAAATGATCGTGACCATAAATGGGTAAAAATTGGAGGGATGGATTTGTTGATTCAACAGATCCCGCCTTCAAAAAACTATGGTGTAATGCAAGTGGATGATGTTTTGGAGATTATGAAACGCGCTGATATATCTCTTACTGATGTTGATCCGATTCAAGTTGATAAAATATTTCAGGTTTCAGGCGCAGAATTGATCATTGAAGCTGAACTTTCCGGATCTCCAGGCGATTACCAATTGGTTTATACATTACGTCGTCGACAAAGTATTGACCGCGGAGTATTAATAACATCTGAAATTTATGATGCAATTGATCAGCTAGCAAGTGTCGTGGCTAACCGATTAGGAAAATCGGCATCTTCTTTAGGTATCTCAAGTAATAAATTAGCAAATCAATTGCTTGCTCAATCGTTTAATGCAAAAAATATAGGTGAGTATGTTGAAGCCGAACAGTATTTAAAATCGATGTTAGCAATTGATCCTGGCAATATACAAGCTAAAAGAATGCTCGCAGAGATCTCAGTATATTTGAAGAAAACAGAGCAAATCAATGAGATGGCGTCTTCCGTAAAACAATTGCAAAATGAACTTGGTGGTGAACAAAAAGTATACCGTCAACGAGAGTACGGCCGTCTAATGTTTTGGCAAGGACTGAATGAATTACAATTTCAACGAACAGAAAGCGCGAAAAAAATATTTGAAGAGGCAAAGTTAATCGTATCAGCCGCTCAAGATTGGTTATATTTAGGGTACTTGGCCGAAGGGCAAGGGCACTTATATCGTTCAAAAAAGCAATACGACGTTGCTCGAGCATATTACAATGAAGCCATAGAGAATCACCGAATTATTAAGTGTCCTTTTGGAGAGGTAAATAATTTACTGAACTTAGCCGAAAATGCTTTTTTACAAGCCGACTCTGTTAATACTTTACATCAAGTAAATAAGGCAATGAACTTAGCGAATAAAAGGGAGTTAAATTTTCTTATAGAAAAGGCAGAGGTAGCCAGAGAAAAATATACTAACCATTACCAATAGAGAGCATCAGTCTCTCTTAATGCATTTAACTAAACCTCTAATTGTGCGAAACAAAATTAGTTAAATGCGGTTTGCTTACTGAGATTTCTTGCTAATAAATCAATAAAACTTCTCACTTTAGCAGAGGACAATCTATCTTCTCGGTGAATGATATTTATTGGTAATGGAGCCTGTTCAAACGGCTCCAGTATAAATTTAAGTTTATTGTCTCGCAGTTCATTAGCCACTTGATACGAAACAACACGTGTAATGCCAAAGCCTGCAACGGCAGCATTTATTGCAGCTTGGTTAGTTGTAACTTTAAGTCTTGATTTAATATGGTGATTAATCAGCTTACCCTTTTCAGAAAATTTCCAATCTTGGTTAAGGCTTCCTACTTGTACTTCAATTAATGAGTGGGCACTTAACTCGGAAAAGTGTTGAGGAATACCTTTTTTACTTAAATATTCAGGTGAAGCTACGAGTGCTAGACGAACAGAGCCTACTTTTTTCGCTCGTATCGAAGAGTCTGGCAATTCACCAATACGAACACCAACATCATAACCTTCTTCTAGCATATTCACGATACGATCTAAAAATACAGCATTAACTTTAGTTTTTGGATGGGTATTCAAATACTGCAATATCGAGGGCAAAACATATTGTTGCCCAAATAAAACTGGCGCGGTAACACTGATATTACCTTGTGGCGAAGCGTTTAACCCTTGAGCAGCTTCATTTGCTAATGTGATGTCTTCTAAAATACGTTTTACGTCATCTAAGTACCGCACACCAGCATCTGTAACTCTTACATACCTTGTGGTTCGGTTAAATAGCTTAACGGATAAGCGATCTTCTAATGTGGCAATTGCACGTGTGACAGTTGGGGGAGACATATTCAATCGTCGACTAGCTGCGGCAAAGCCTTGTTCTTCTGCAACAGCAACAAAGACATACATTAATTGCACTTGGTCTAACATTTATTGTTCCAATTATTGAAATAATCAATTGTATATCTTGGTTATTCTTAATGAAAGTGTTTTGTAACATACTAGCTTCATCCCCGAATAAGGGAATAAAAACAGCGTTATTTTTTAAAAGAGGAATGGATCATGAGTAGAATCAACTTAGTAACAACCGAGCAAGCAAACGAGCAACAATTAGCACTATTTAATGCTGTAGAGCAGCAGTTAGGTGTTGTTCCTAACTTTTTAAAAGTGTTTGCTAATTCACCGGCCGCCTTAACCGCTTTCTTAGGATTGCATGGTATTGCCAATGATGGTGAGTTAGACAGCAAAACGAAAGAACGTATTGCTTTGGGTCTTGCAGAGCAAAACGCTTGCCAATATTGTGTTTCAGCGCACACCGCAATAGGGAAAAATGCGGGCTTGTCAGGTGATGAAATGTTAGCCAATCGTGCCGGCGGCAGCCAAGATGCTAAAGCTGCAGTAGCAGTGAAGTTCTCACGCTCATTGGCAGAGCATAATGGTGATGTAACAACTGCTGAATTATTGGAAATTCGCAATGCGGGTTATTCAGATGCTGAAATTGTTGAAATAATTACACATGTTGGTATGAATGTATTAACTAATATTTTAGGTAAAGCGAGCCGCGTTGAAATAGATTTTCCAAAGATTGAGTTACAAAAAGCATCCTAAGCTAAGTACTTAATCAAACCATAAAGAGGAGCTAGCTCCTCTTTATATTCAATGCTACAGACGAGGATATTTTGATGGCCCACCAATATGCAAAAATTGCCTTCACTGAGTCGGTAAGACAAGTGCAGGAAGAGCAAAATAGTCGAGCAGGCTATGCCGGCATGGATACTGGAGAAGATTACAATTATTTAATTTCTCAAGAAGAAAGTAATTTTATTCAAAGTCGTGACAGTTTTTATATGGCTAGTGTTAGTGAAACAAACTGGCCTTATGTGCAACATCGTGGCGGTCCAAAAGGGTTTCTCAAAGTCATTGATAAACAAACGATAGGGTTTGCAGACTATAAAGGTAATCGTCAATACGTCAGTACCGGTAACTTTAGAACAAACGATAAAGTGTCACTTATTTTAATGGATTATGCTAATCGAAGGCGTTTAAAGATAATTGGTTATATCTCTTTAGTCGATGAAGGTGATTGGGAGAAATTAGCATCGCTAGAGGATGATAATTACAGAGCACGCGTTGAGCGAGGTTTTATTATTAAAGTTGCGGCTTTTGACTGGAACTGCCCGCAACATATCACTCCAAGATATAGTGAATTAGAAGTTTCCACACTGATTGAACCATTAGAAAAGAAAATTAGACAACTCAAAGAACTCACCGGTGAAAAAAAGCAATCAGGGCAATCAGCAATAGGTGACGGTGAACTACCTGTTGTGATTTCTGGAGTTAGGCAACTTACACCCGAAATTCGCGCGTATGAATTACGAGATATAGCTGGGAAAGCATTGCCAGAGGTTACTCCCGGTTCACATATTCAAGTACCAGTAGAACTCGATAATGGTGAACTCACGTGGCGCAGTTATTCCATTAGCAGTAACCCGAATAGAACTGATTGTTATGAAATTGCGGTGAAGCGTGAAGGAAATGGTAAAGGCGCTTCCATTGCTGTGCATCAAAAATATCAGTTAGGTTCGATTTTACATTGCAAAAAACCACAATGTTATTTTTCTTTAGAAAAAAATAATCAGCATGTTGTTTTGATTGCTGGCGGCATAGGTATTACGCCAATAAAATCAATGGCCTTAGCATTACTTAAGCAACAAAAATCATTTGAGCTTCATTATGCAGGGCGATCTGAAGAATCAATGGCTTATACTGATAGATTAGTTAGGCAAATGGGTGACAAGCTGCATTTATATCCGTCTCAGGCGGGTGTAAAACTGTCAATCAAAAGCCTCATTGATAACTTACCAGAGCAAAAGAAGGAATTTGCACACTTTTATTTTTGTGGTCCTTCATCAATGCTTTCTGATTTAAAAGAAACAGCGCATGAACTTGGAGTTACACAAGATAGACTCCATTTTGAACTATTCACAGCAGAATTAGATAAATTAGCTAAAAAATGTGAATTAACCTTATCTAAATCTGAGTTGAACATTGAAGTTGAAAGTAACCAAACACTTTTAGATGCAGTTCTAACGGCAGACGTTCAAGTGCCATTTAGCTGTAAAACCGGAGAATGTAAAAGTTGCGTGGTGCAGGTATCCCCATCGGCCAATATACATCACAGAGATAATTGCTTAACCGACCAAGAAAGAGCTTCAGGAAAAATGTGTTTATGTGTATCTAGACCAGTTACTGACAACTTAATTATTGACTTATAAGTGGAAAAATTATGAAGGTAGATTTATTAATAGAAGAAATAAGACATCCATTACCAAGTTTCACTCTAGAGCAGGCAATTGAAAAAGTCCGCAAGGCTGAAGATGCATGGAATTCTAAGCAGTCAGAGTTAATAGCAACAGCCTATAGCCTCGATACACAGTGGAGAAATAGAGATAAATTTATTAATGGTCGCTCTGAGGTAGTTGCTTTTTTGAACGCTAAATGGCAGAGAGAAAAGCATTATAAATTAGTAAAAGAATTATGGTCAGTCAATGGTAATAGAATAGCAGTAAGGTTTGCTTATGAATGGCAAGACAAAGCAGGACAGTGGTTTCTGTCTCACGGAAATGAAAACTGGCAATTTAATGAAAAAGGGTTGATGGAAAAACGTCACGCGAGCATTAATGATATGAAAATTAAAGAGGGCGATAGAAAGTTTTTGTGGCGAGGACTTAAAAGACCGCAAGGTTTTCCAGGGTTAACTGAACTTGGATTATAAGATAATTCTTGTTAAGTTTTAATTGTTTGGCTGGAAGAGGTTGGTAGTGAGTAAAATGACCAAAATAGATCAGGTGTCGATTTTGGTGCATTTTAGGTTATTTAATTGTTGTTTTAAGTTAGATTAAGACCTTGATAAAACTTAGTAAACTTCACACGAAATAACCAATATCCAGAGAATAAAATAACAAGGGCAACAGGAATTGCTAATAATTCTATTCTCCTCAATGGCTCAGGAAATAATTTAGCTTGCCCCAAAAAGAAAGCTGCTGTTGCCATAAACATAGGGAAACACATGCGCCAAATATGCCTAATAATACGCTGTTTTCCTTTTAAACCACCTAAGCAAAGCATTCTTATATCTGCAATAGCAGCGATGATAGCGATAGTGGCAAAAAAGTAGAAAACTTGCGGGCCAAAGCCACTTAATTTTCCACTGTCACTTTCAGCGGCTTGTAAACCAAATTTAATTAGCATAATGGCAACACCTATTACAGTTCCTAACGCTACTTTTTCAAAGTAACCAGTACTACCAGCTTTTCGCTTTATTGCCATCCAAGATGTTGATGATAAGTAGCAAATAAATACACCATTGACTAACGACAACATTATTGTCCTCGTATATGCAACGTAAACTGATGTGATACCTAACATTAATATAGATAATAAAAAGGTATTACCAGCTACCTTATGTTGAGATGAGTTTCTTGGAACCATAAGTGAAGCAAAGCCAGCGATAATTGCAATAGATCCAGCAATTAAGTGAATAAGTACTATAGGGGGAAACGTCATGTTATCTCTTCTTAAATGGTGAGTTATAAGTAGAGGTGTTGCAGATAGAATGCCATTAATTTAACTTGTTGTTATAGTTGAGTTAAAGTCGGGTTTAAAGGTGTGTTAAAAATGCATTCCCAAATTTGGGAAATGAAAAGCTCATGAAAATCCTAAAAATGGGAAAATACTGTAGTTCAAAGAGGATGATATAAAAAAAGGAATCACCTCTAAGGCAATTCCTTTAATTTATTAAGTGATTATACCTATATAGACCAATTAAAAAGTATCACTATTTAGTTTTTGCTTGTTTTACCATGGCTTTTACTTCGGCTAATAAAGCTTTTGCATCATAAACTACGCCGTCTTTTATCGTGTAGTTTACGCCGCCTACTCGAGCAGGCTTGTTATTTTCATCAAGGCGAAAATGTCCTGTGCCGTATAATACTTTAAAGTTGCGTAATGGGTTTTCATTTACAACCACTAAATCAGCTTTTTTACCTACCCGAATAGAGCCAATTTCATCGCTCATATCAAGTGCTTCTGCGCCATTAATGGTTGCTGATTGAATAACTTCTAATGCATTAAACCCTGCTTCTCTAAGTAGTTCTAATTCTCGAATATAGCCAAAACCATAAATTTTAAAGATGTAACCTGCGTCAGATCCTGCTGTTACTCGACCTCCATGATTTTTATAGTCGTTTAAGAAAGTCATCCACTGTTGATAGTTTTTCTTCCAAGCAATCTCATCATCTGTAGTCCAATCAAACCAGTAAGAGCCATGAGCATAACGGCTAGGTTGGAAAAAATCCCATAAGGTTGGCAAAGTATATTCTTCATGCCAATCAGCATTCATTTCTCGCATTAAGTCACGGCTGGCTTCATAAATAGTCATGGTAGGATTGATGGTAAAGTCTAATGAAATTAACTCATCACGTACTTGTTGCCACCTTTTACTATCGGGTAATGCGGCTTGATTCCAAAGTCGTCCAGCTTCGCCAAAACGGTCTTGTTCATTATTATAATTATAATCAGGTGAATAGTTTTGAATATGTTGATGCTCAAATAATGCTTCAGGTAAACCGTACCAATGTTCCATAGTCGTTAAACCTAAACGAGCTGAATCAATGACGTTCATATCGGTTACGTCGAGTTGTGCATGATGCATCATGCTACCTAAGCCTTGTTTCTTCGCCTCAGTTAAGGCGGCTTTCATAATCTCTGGCCGGGCGCCAAAAAACTTAATACCTTTAGCACCTTGTTTAGCAATTTTTCTAACCCATTTCTTTGCTTGTTCTGGCGTCGTGATGGGAGCATTTCTTCCCATACCAAAACCGACATAAGGAATGATTCTTGGTGCAACAATGGTATTATCATTACTACGCTTTACATGATCCATTACCCAGTCAACGCCATTAAAGCTGCCAGGTTCTCGCACTGTGGTAATGCCATGAGCAAGCCATAATTTAAATACGTATTCAGCGGGAATATTATCAGCACTACCACCAATATGACCGTGCATATCTATAAAACCAGGTAAAATATATTGTCCTTCAACGTCGATTTCTATATCGCCTTCTTGAGCAACAGGGCGATATTGGTTTTTGATTGGGACACCTGGGTTGCCTACATTGACAATACGAACGATACGATCATTTTCTATAATGATATCCATAGGTCCACGAGCTGGAGCCCCTTCACCATTAATAACTATGCCACCACGTAAAATTAAACGTTTATGTGGGCCTTCACCAACCTTTCTATCGGGAGCTTTTTCACCTGCGGCAGCAAAAACAGTAACGCTGATCAAAGTGCATAACAAAACGAGTATTTTTTTCATTTTAATTCTCATGTTTTTATTGAGTAGGAGTATAAATTTGCTGAGCGGGGTTAAATAACACCCATGAAGTTAGCACATATTTATCATTAGAGATCGGAATGTTGCCTCTGTGTGTATGAGTAAAGCCGCAAGGGGCAATAATCATGGTGCCGGCTTTTGGTGTGATTGATTTCTTTTGATAATAAAAATCAGTTTCTCCCCCTTCATCAACATCATTTAAGTAAATCAAAAACAGCAATGTACGGTGCAAGGCATCATTGTGACCAATTTGCGGATATATTTCTGAATGCCAATAGCCATAATTCCCTATACCACGGTCATATTTTTGTGCGTTTATTGGCGCTAATCTAAATAAGTATTTAATTAAATTAAGCACGTTAGGACGACCGACTTCCTCAAAGTTATCAGCCGTTAATTGTACTGGCTTTTGAGTGACAGGGTGTTTAAGTGTAAGAGCAATACCACTGATCAAACTGAAATAGTATTTACAGACATAATCTACAATATTTTCAGTGCATACACGGGTAATTTCATTAAGTTGTTGATGAAATTCTGGTTGTTCATTAAGGTAAATATCATGACTGATTTTTTTGTTTGTATCGACACCTCCTCCTGTTCTCCCCTGATTTTTATGGGGACTTTGCTCAAAAGAGGAAATAAAGTTTTTACAAAAAACTTCGGATAGAGCGTTTGGGTATGTTTCAATAAAGTCGGTCATGTTAACATTTAATTTATGGATATCCATTTCAGGATACACTAGGAATCAGTTTGAAAGAAAGTTATTTGGCGTGTATTTCTTACCACCTACCTTCAAACATAAAAGAGATAAAGCGCAATGACAAAAAAATATTTTAGCGAGAGTTTCAAACCTAGGTTTAGTGATACCGATGCTTTGGGACATATAAACAATACAATGGTGCCAGTTTGGTTTGAAGGAGCGCGTGATCCTGTTTTTCGCTGGTTTAGCCCTGAGTTAGATACGAATGATTGGAAACTTATTTTAGCAAAAATCGATGTCAGTTTTCATGCTCAAATGTCTTATCGAAAAGAGATGGAAGTACGCACCTACATTAGTCGTATTGGCGGCTCTTCCTTTGATGTTTATCAAGAACTCTGGCAGGAAAGTGAGCTTCGTGCTTCAGGTACTGCTGTGATGGTTCATTATGACTATAATCAGCAAAAATCAATAAAAATACCTACGGAAATTGTTGAATTTTTTCAGCAATATTTGAAAGTTTAAACTTATTTTATAAATTTTATTTATAGCGCTACCACATCATAAATGAGGGTGATAGAATAAATCTCTTAACCGTAAAAATTCTGAAAGTAAAAATTCGACTCAAAGAATAAAGTACTTTTTAGTCAGTAGCTTAATAGCTAACGTAACATTTTAGTGAGAAAAACATGGCCAGTCGTGGTGTAAATAAAGTAATTATTGTTGGAAACTTAGGGCAAGATCCTGAAGTTCGTTTTATGCCAAATGGCAGTGCCGTTGCAAATCTTACCGTAGCGACATCTGAAACATGGAAAGATAAACAAAGTGGTGAGCAAAAAGAAAAAACTGAATGGCACCGCATTGTTATTTATCAACGTTTAGCTGAAATTGCCGGTGAATACTTAAAAAAAGGCTCAAAAGTTTATTTGGAAGGTCGTTTACAAACACGTAAATGGCAGAATCAACAAGGGCAAGATCAATACACGACTGAAATTGTTGCTAATGAAATGCAAATGTTAGATTCTCGTGGTCAAGGTGGCGGACAACAAGGCGGTGGCTTCCAACAGTCAGCTCCTCAACAGCAAGGTGGTTTTTCCCAACAAGGTCAGCAACAAGCATCACAGCAAGGTGGCTTTCAGCAAGGACAACAGAATCAACAAGGTGGTGGTTTTTCACAACAAAAACCAGCTCAACAAAGTTACAAACCAGCTCAGCAGCAAGGTGGTTTTTCTCAGCAAGGACAACAACCAGCGTCTCAACAGCAAGGTGGTTTTTCTCAGCAAAGCGGACAACAAGGTCAGCAGCAAGCGCCTAAAGTAAACCCTCAAGAGCCAACGATTGATTTTGATGATGATATTCCGTTTTAGTCGGAAAGCTTGTAAAAATTAAAGAAAAGGTGAGCGAAAGCTCGCCTTTTTTCGTTTAAAAACAAAAAGTTTTTTCTTCACACTAAATAAATATGTATGCACAGAAAAGTTACTTTCATTGAGAGTCTATTACTCATTTATTGAATTGGTATCATTTGAAAGCGAAGTTAAACAAGTTGATTACTCACTTTTCTGATTTGATTAAGATCTTTTTTTAACCATTCGATTAATTTTTCACTCGGCATAGGTTTAGCAAAATAGTAGCCTTGCACAAGATCAACTTCGAGGGCTAAGATAAGTTTGAAATCTTCAATATTTTCAATGCCTTCTGCGACAGTGTTTAACCTCAAATCTTTTGCGAGATTTACAGTGCTTTTTAAAATAGCGCGTTGTTGAGGACGAGTGCTAACATTGTCTACTAAAACACGATCAAGCTTTAATTCTGTGGCAGGAACTCTAGATAATTGTTGAGCATTGGCAAAGCCTGTACCGTAGTCGTCTATTGCTAAAGCAAAACCTTTTAACCTTAGTTTGGCAAGTGTTTCAATTGCCGTTGATATTTCACCACAAATAGCATTTTCAGTAATTTCTAAAACAATATCTTTAGGGAATAATTGATGATGCTCGACTTGTTTGGCTATTTTACTTACTAACCCTTTATCAGCTAATGATAAGGGGGAAAGGTTAAAAGATAAATGGAAATTGATTCCATGAGCTTGCCATTGAGCTTTTTGCTGTAAAGCAATATCAAATAAGTAATGAGTGAGTTCCGAAATAATTCCAAACTCTTCAGCAGCAGTAATAAATTCTATGGGGGAAATCATGCCTAGTTTAGGATGTTGCCAACGAGCTAATGCTTCAACACCTTTTAAAAGTAAACCTTTACAGGTTAGCTTCGGTTGATAGAACAGGGTGATTTCTTGATTCTCTATACCTTTTTTAATGTCTGCTACATTAAGACGGTTATAGATTTTATGGCTTTCAGATTTTTTAGTTGTTACTGCAAGTTGTTTTAAACTTGCTGTGATGTCTGAATCTTTTATTGGCTTTTGAAAGGTACCTAATACCCTTAAGCCATCTGATTCAGCCATAGTTCCGATGCTTAATATGAGTGCAGGATCTTTTGAACTTAATATAATGACAGATTCGGCTAATTTTTCTTTCGCAATGGCTCGAACGAGTTCTACACCATCCATCACTGGCATTTCCAAATCAATGAAAACTAAATCAAAGTGATTTTTCTTGAGCTTATTAACAGCATCCACACCATTAATAGCCCCTTCTACATGTTTTAATTCTTGATTTAAGCACATAGTAATAACGTGATTACGCTGTACATCACTGTCATCGACTACAAGAATGTTTAATGTTTCCATAACTTTTCTCTGCTTAAAATTAATGCGTAACTAACCTAGCTATTTCATTTAAGTCGACAATTTCATTTGCAGCCCCTAGTTTAATTGCTTCTTTAGGCATGCCAAAAACAATACTCGAACTTTCATTTTGCGCATATGTTTTACTACCTGCTTTTTTCATTGCCAATAAACCTTGAGCACCATCATTCCCCATGCCCGTCATAATCACTCCTATTGCATTTTGTTTAGCGCTTTGAGCTAAAGATTTAAATAACACATCAACTGAAGGGCAATGTCTATTTACAGCAGGCCCTTCTGAAACAATGGTTATGTACTGTGCACCTGAGCGTTTTACTTGAATATGCTTTCCTCCTGGTGCTATTAAAGCCCGGCCAGGAATGATCCTATCACCAGAGCTTGCCTCTAAAACCTCAAGCTCACATATTGAGTTTAGTCTATCAGCGAAGGCTTTAGTAAATTTTTCTGGCATATGCTGAACGATCACCAAACCAGGACATGTTTGAGGAAGTGCAGTTAATACTTTTTCTAAAGCAATAGTCCCACCAGTAGAAGAACCTAAGGCGATGACTCGATCAGTGGTATGAGCCATAGAAGCTAAATCTGAGCTTGTTATTGGATTATCAACTTTTAAAGTGCTTTTTTTACTATCTAGATAAATTTTTGTCTTTTTTATATTGGCGGTTGCAGCAGCACGGACAGTCATTTTAATCTCTTGTTCCGCTTGCTCCAAAAAATTTTTAATGCCTATTTGAGGTTTGGTAATAATATCAAAAGCACCTGCGGCAAGTGCATTAAGTGACAATTCAGCTCCTTTTTCGGCGAGTGAAGAGCAAATAACGATGGGAGTCGGGCGCTCAGACATTATTTTTTTTAAAAAAGTGATGCCATCCATTCTAGGCATTTCGATATCTAAAACAATGACATCAGGCCATTGCTTTTGCATTTTTGTGTAAGCAAAAATAGGGTCGTTGGCAACGGCACATACTTCCATATCAGAAGTATCGTTGATCACTTGTGATATCACTTGCCTCACTACTGCAGAGTCATCTACGATCATTACCTTAATTGCCATGTTCAATTCCTATATTTTCTCTTGAATAACGCTGCAGTAATATAATGCCGGTTGATGAATTAAAAGTGATTGAACGACAAATGTTGCCTAATACATCTTGCTGAATGAAGTCAATGTTGTGCTGTTTTGCCCATTGTTTCGCGTAAATTATATTAGCCTCGCCGATACTAGGTGTTGAGTTACAAGCGTACATGTTTCCTCCACCAAAAAGTCTCATTTCAAACTCTGTTATTGGTGCATACATAGACATTTGTTTTAATAAATAATCTAGAGCATATTTTCCATATCGATAATTATTGTGATTAGCTTCGCACTCACCACTTATATTAGAAACAATATAATGGCATATGCCGCCAACCTTTTGTTTGGCATGCCAAACAGTTATTGCAACACAAGAACCTAGAATTGTTTTTATCTTCTTAGGCTCCTGAGTAAAATAAATTTCTCCTGGCAGTAATATGACTATATCCTGATTATTTGATGTCTGCATAAGGAGCTTTTTTCGTTATAACCAAGTTAATTTTTTAAGCGATAAATCGCGGGCTGTACCAATTCAAATGCATGCTCTAAACCATGTAAAGTTTCTGAATGACTGATAAATAACCATCCACGGGGTTTTAATCGTTTACTAATGTGATTAATAATGTTTTGACGAGTTTTATCATCAAAGTAGATCATAACGTTTCGAATAAAAATTAAATCAAAACTACCTAGACTGCTCATTGAATCAAGTAAATTAAAGTTGAAGAAATTAAGCTTATTGCGCAATGTAGGTTTGATCCTTAAATAACCTTCAAATTCTCCTGTGCCCTTAACACAAAAGCTTCGTCGATAGTCAGCAGGTATTAATTGAGCTCTGTCGTCTAAATAAATAGCCTTTTTTGCTTGCGCTAATACGGTTTTATTAACATCAGAGGCAAATAACGACCATGGGGCGCCATAATGTTTAGCCAATAACATGGCGATACTGTAAGGCTCTTCTCCACTTGAACAAGCTGCACTCCATATTCTAAATTCCTGATTAGGGTTTAATTTCGGCAAAATATTATCTTGTAAATAATCAAAGTGCTTTGATTCTCTAAAAAAAAACGTTTCATTTGTGGTGATTAACTCAAGCGCCAGTTCTAATTCAGAACTATTTTCAGGAGTATTAATGTAATGAAAATACTCAGAAAATCCATTAGCTTTTATGTGTTTTACTCGCTTTAATAGCCTGTGTCCTAGCATTAAGCGCTTTTTCTTAGTTAAAAAGATACCCAATTTGTTTTGAACTAATTTTTGGAATAAAGTAAAAACCTCTTCTGTAGGTTGTGTTTCCATTTCATCCATTACGGCTAAACTCTGCATGTGAATTTCATCTCTTAATTAGTCAAAACTAACAAATTTATCATCGTCGTTATCTCTTCCACCTTCAGAGTTAACTGATTTTTTAACTTTAGGCGGCGCTGTCGTGCTTACTTTATTTTGTTGAACTCTTGAGTTTTTCTCTGAATTAAGTGTTTGCGTTAACTTGAAATAATCTACTGATTCTTGTAATTGTACTGCTTGAACATTCATTTCTTCAGACGTTGCACTCAGTTCTTCTGATGCAGCAGCATTATGCTGTAAGGTTTGATTTACTTGAGCGATGGCTTCGTTAATTTGATGTACACCAGTTGCTTGTTCTGAAGAAGCTGCAGCTATTTCTTGTACTAAATCAGCGGTTTTATTAATTGAAGGCACCATTTCTTTTAAAGATTGTCCTGCAATATCAGCCCGTTTCACACTATCTTTGGCTAACTCTCCAATTTCTTGCGCAGCGACTTGGCTACGCTCAGCAAGTTTTCTTACCTCTGATGCTACTACGGCAAATCCTCGACCGTGATCACCAGCACGACCTGCTTCAATCGCAGCATTTAATGCTAATAGATTCGTCTGATAAGCTATGTCATCAATGACACTGATTTTTTCTGCAATTTTCTGCATAGCGTCAACCGTTTCCGCTACGGCTTCACCGCCTGAAGTCGCTTCTGTAGCTGCTTGTTGTGCCATTCCGTTGGTTATGCCGGCATTTTCATTGTTCTGTGATATTGATGCCGACATTTCTTCCATTGAAGCAGATGTTTCTTCAACACTTGCAGCCTGCACCGAGGCTCCTTTAGCAATTGTTTGTGCTGTTGAGTTAACTTGTGATGAGGCTGAGGATAAAGCCAAGGAAGAAGATCTAACATCATGAATAATAGTTGAAAGTTGATTTTTCATGTTCGTAATACTAAACAATAAAGAGTTTTTGTCGTTTTGATTTAAGTCAATATCAATGCTTAAGTCGCCTTTAGCCACTTGATTACAAACTTGAGCTGCATAACGAGGATCTCCGCCCAACGTTTTGAATAAATCATAAAATATTATGGCCATAACACTTAATACTAAGAGGGCCCCAATGCTAACAAAGAGAGTTAACGATGATTTAGCTGACTCAAATTGCATCGCCATATTTTCATTGGTCTCAATGATAATATCTTTAAATACTTTATCTGCTGTTGCTGCTAATTCTGTCATGCCTTTACTGGCAGGGCGATCAACACCACTGACACTTTTATCTACTTTTTTCCCGGTTAATTGATCTCGACTATCAAATTTTTCTAGCGCACTAAGGTATGCTTTTTTCAAATTAGCATGCTCTAATTTAACCGCGTTTAGACTTTTAACGTCTTTGCCTATTTTTAAAGATTTATCTATTGCTGAGCTCAATAAGCTTTGTACTCGATCTGAATTTTGCTGGAAACGTGTTGAATATTTTTCAAACTGTTTGGCATCATTTCCTCGAATCAATACATTCTTCCATTCCTGTACTTGAATTTTAAATAGAACATGAGCATTAGTAATGTCAGTTAAAACTTCAACATTCTGACTGACATTATGAAAATCTCGCTCAGTTGAATTATGAAATTCAGATAGTTCATTCAATGCTTCCCAGCTTAATAATATGAGTGACATTGCGACTAGAAAAGCGAGAAATAGAACTTTCACTTTTAAGCTTAATTTTTCTAACATGGTATTTCCTCTATTATCATTAGAACACAGGTTCTATTGCAACTCTGCTTCAACTAAGTGAGCTAACTCGATTGGTGATAATGTTTTTTCGGCATCTAATAGCACAATAAATTCATCATCTTTTTTAGCGATACCTTGAATAAATTCAGCACGGATCTTGGCACCAAAAGCTGGGGCATCTTCTATATTTGTTGTAGCTATCTCAATGACTTCATTCACTGCATCCGCTAATAAACCTAAGACACAATGCTTCTCAAATGAGTGTAATTCCACCACTATGACACAAGTTCTCTTATGAATTTTGATAGGCTCTCGTCCTAACCTAACAGAGAGATCAATCACAGGAACAACTTCACCACGTAAGTTAATAACACCTGATAGAAATTGAGGCATCAGTGGCACCTGAGTTATGCCAGCATACTCAATAATTTCTCTGGTTTGTTTTAAGTCCATGCCAAAATGCTCGTTTGCAATGGTAAACGTTAAAAACTGGCTGGTTTTAGTCGACTCTTTCGTTGTATGCTGCTCTGATGTTGTGCTCATAAAAACGCCTATGATTAGTTTTCTTTATTGCTTATTTGATCGCTAAAATGTGATTTTTCACCGCCAATAGCTAAATCAATTAATTGTGGAATATCTAAAATAAACGCAATATCCCCATTGCCTAATAAACTTGAGCCGCCAATGCCTTTAAGTGCTTTAAATATAGGACCTAATGGTTTTACTACGGTTTGAATTTCACCATTAAGTTTATCAACCGCAATGCCGGCAACCTCGCCACCAAATTGAACAATAACAAGTTCAGAGTTCACTTTTTTTGTCTTTAAGTCACTGTTTGATGTAAGTGAAGTGCCAGAAGATAAATGAAATATTTCAGCCATATTCAGGTAAGGGATCATATCTCCTCGTAAATTAATACAATGACGTCCTTCAATATCAACATGGCTAGCAAGGTCAATACATTCGATGATCGTAGCTTGTGGAATAATGAAATGTGTGCCTTTTGTTTCGACATGAAAGCCATCAATAATTGCTAAGGTTAGGGGTAATCTGATTTTAAATACTGAGCCTTTACCTGTTTCACTGCTAATTTCAATACTGCCTTGTAATGCTTCGACATTACGTTTAACGACGTCCATACCGACGCCTCTACCGGATAAATTTGTTACGGCTTCAGCGGTAGAAAAACCAGGATGGAAAATAAGATGAAATAACTCATTATCTGATAAGTTGCTGTCAGGATTGATTATGCCTTTATCTATAGCTTTTGTTTTTACTCGATCTTTGTCGATGCCATTTCCATCGTCACTAATTGCTATCACGATATGGCCGGCATCATGGTATGCGGAAAGCTTTAATTGACCTTTAGTTGGTTTACCTGCATCAACTCTTTGTTCGATAGATTCAAGGCCGTGATCCATAGCATTTCTGACAATATGAGTGAGTGGATCCGCGAGTTTTTCAACCATTAACCTATCGAGTTCTGTTTCAGCACCCTCAATTATAAGCTCAACTTCTTTGTCGAGATCTTGTGCGGTATCTCTAACCAGGCGTTTAAATTTTTGAAAAGTGCCACCAATAGGTACCATTCTTAAATTTAGTGCGGCATCTCTTATTTGCTCAGTAAAGTCTTCAAAATCATCAACGGCTTCGATTAGCGATGGGTTTTTACTCTGGCTTGCAAGCAAGTCGATGCGTTGTTGATTAATAACTAATTCACCAATTAAATTAATGAGAAGATCTAGTCGGTCTGAATCAACACGTATTTGTTTGTTTTCTGACGTGGTAACTTTTACTTGTTGTTGCTTATTTAGCGCCGCGTTTACGACTTTTTCTGAGACAATGTTTTTTTCAGTAAGCATTTCACCTAACTTATTGGTGTTGCTATCCTCATCAGTATTTTGTCTACTTTGCTCACTTAACGCTTGTTCTAAAGAGTGTTGTGTTAATGAGCCACAGTTAATGAGAATTTCGCCTAAGCGTTGATTTTCTTCAGGTAAATTTTCAATAAGCGCGAGATAATCTTTAATATTTGCTTCTGGTGGCAAGATAACAATGTCGGAGTCTTCTTGCACAAACATGAAAGTATTTTCTATGGTGGCTAAATCTGCTGTCGATTGAAGTGCAATTTCATAAGCAAAATACAGCCTCTCAGCATCAAAATTAGCTAAGTTAGGAAAGTTTTCGGTAATGGTTTCAATGTGCTTAATTTCGCCTAAAGATGATAAAAACTTGATGAAAGATAAGGGGTCCATGCCATTTTTTAAACAATCTTCTGATAAACGCAATGAAATATGCCAACACTTATCATCATCAATAACTGGTACTTGGTTCGAAATATCTTTTGGATGTTGAATTAATTCTGCTTGTTCATTTTCTTCGTTAAGTTGTTCGCTTGACCATGGTGATAAAGTGTTTAGTAACTCTCGACCGGTTTGCTGAAGTTGAACTTCGTTTTGAAAATCATCTAAGGATAAAGCAACTAAGCTTTGCATATGATCACGGCATTTAAATAAAATATTAATCAGCTCGCTTTCCAATGAAATCTCATTATCTCTTGCTCTGTCAAGAATGTTTTCTACTACGTGAGTAAAGCTGACAATATGGTCTAAACCAAAAATTCCTGCTGAGCCTTTAATGGTATGTGCTGAGCGAAAAATGTCATTGAGCATTTCGTTGGTGCATTCACCTTCATCTATTTGTAGTAGTACATTTTCCATTGATTCTAGATGTTCTTGAGCTTCAACGTAAAAGGTCTGTAAGGCGGCGTCTAATGACATTATTATTTTTCTCCTTTAGTGGTAGGAGTAGGAAAGTAATGTTCTAAATTAAATAATGCAGCATAATCCATAATGATAGGGCTGACTGAGTGTAGTATTGAATCTACTTCTTGGTTTAAAATTTCTTTAAATAGTAAAACCAATAGTTGCATACCTGCGGTATCAATCTCACTCACTGCGGCAAGTTTTATAATCACTAATTCTTTGAGTTTTATTGCTTGAAGATGCTGCTGGTATAATTCCATTGCTGAATAAATAGTTAATTCACCCGAAATAACTATTTCAGTTGAATTATTGCGCTTTTGAATGACTTTTATTTTTGCGTTCATTAATGAGTACCATTAGTTCACTAAAATGAAAATTATGTCAGCATGGAAACGGCTTGTAGCATCTGCTCCGGTTTAAAAGGTTTGACCATCCAAGCTTTTGCGCCAATAGCTTTTCCTTGTTGCTTCATTTGCTCAGAGCCTTCTGTGGTTAACATTATGATAGGAGTAAATTTATACGCGGGCATTTGTTTGATTGTTTTTACCATTTCAATGCCTCCCATATTTGGCATATTGACATCAGAAATAATTAAATGAACTTTCTTGCCGTCAAGCTTAGTTAAACCATCATTGCCATCTACCGCTTCTATTACTTCATAACCAGCCGCTTTTAAAGTGATTGAAACGACTTGTCGAATGCTAGCTGAATCATCTACGATTAAAATTGTTTTGCTCATTCATTATGTCCTTTCGAGTGCTTTTTTAAAAAAAAGTCAATTCGTCATCTTTATTCGTTTGAGTATTTTCAACACCTTCATGTTTAGCAACTTGCTCTAAGGTGGTATAGGTTTGTTTTATGTTATTAAGCCATTGGTCAATATTAACTGGCGTAATAACATTTCCTTGTTGAATGTCGCTTAAACATTCTTGGTAACTGGGAGCAAGTTTGATCATGTCATCATATACATGGCCAAGAATTTGACTAACCCTGTCTTGAAATTGTAAGGAAACTAAAACATCATCAATAGCTGATTGTACTGAGCTGTTTTCTTGCTCAAGTTGACTGGCTGAGGAAACAATTTTTTCCCCTGCATCACTATAGTTTTTGATTACTTTTTCAATCGTTTCTTCGGCTGCATGTATTAATACTGCATCCTGCTCAGTAAATTCTTGAGTTTTATTTAAGGTATTTTGTAAGGTTGCGTTAACTTGCTCTATAGTTTGAGAAATGCGAGTACCTGTTTCACCTGAGCGAGTTGATAACGTTCTTACTTCATCTGCAACAACAGCAAATCCTCGACCTGCTTCTCCTGCTCTTGCAGCCTCAATTGCGGCGTTAAGTGCAAGTAGGTTAGTTTGAGATGCAATGCCTGCTACTTCACCACCCATTTTTGATAACTCTTCAGCAATGACTGTGAGATTGTTTATTTCAGCTAAAATTTGATCTCGGCCAGTCATAGCATCATGCAATGATTGAATAATGGCACTTAATTCTTTTTCAGAATGGCTAATGATTTGAGTTAAACCATGTTCACTGTGCATATCGCCTGAGGTTTCTTTTGATGTTTGAATAGCTTCAGCAAGTTGATTCCTAATTTGGGCAAAGTTGGTTGCCAAGAGGTTAATACTTTCATCTCCTTGGTTGCGCGCTAGTGCCGTTTGACCAGACCAAACATCAATGATTTGGTGAGCCAAATCTAAATATTGATTAATATCTGCAGAATCTTGCGTATTTGAATTTAGAGAAAGGCTCGCTTCATTGATTTTATTTTCATAACTCATCGCTAATCTTTTATTAAATAGAAAACAGCTGTAACCGGCTGCAAAGCTGATAACAGCAAATGATAGTGCTAACCAAAAGTTAGATACAAAAAAGTAGCTCGCTAGTGGGGCGAAAATAAATAGAGTGATTAGGCTTAAGGTATGTTGATTTTTGATATTATCAAACATGTCTACCTTCTTGTTAATATAAAGTGTATTGGCTGCAAAAACTCACAACATTAATACTAAACAGCCTAGTAAAGGAATTTATATTTCACAAGAAAAATGAAAGTAATAATCTGTTGATTAACGGTACTTTATTTTTTTGCTCACTAAAAAATATGGAGACATGTGGGAGAGTGTGCGTGGAGGGAATCAAATGAGTTAACGCCCTCCTATCAGGAGTGAAACATGAAAGAAGGGCGTTAGTTTTAAATTATTTTTATTCGAAAGTTAGTAATAGGTATCTTCGCGATTGTGCGCTTGTGGGTCTTCGATAATCTCTTCAAATTCTACTTCGAAACTTTTGTTATTATTGGTGTTCGCCATATAAATAGTTTTAGTTGAGCCGTCTATCCAAGTAACAGTGCCACTGCCTTTTTTACTTCCGCACTTCATGCCGATATGAATATCATTAAATTCCATAGATCCTCCTCAATGTGTTGATATGTACAAGCTCAATAGCTTAGATTTAAATTTACCTAATTAGTTCAATTTACCGACTAATCATGCGTATTTTTCCTACGCCGAGCATTTCATTATATAAAATTTTTCTATCACTGCTAGTCAAAATTAAGGGAAAAATGCATTACCAAGTGTTGTTTGCTTGCTAGCTCCCGTGACTGCTGGGATATTTCCATAGATTTTTTTGTCATATGCGAGGGCTAGCCAAGCAAAGGCCATTGCTTCTAGCGCGTCATTATTCAGCTTTTGTGAATGAATCGTATTTAGATGAAAGGGGGTAAGCTCTTGTTCTAAAAGCTTATAACAGAAGGTGTTGGCAATACCACCTCCGCATAAATATACATTACCCGTTGGAGACAGAGCTTTTATTTGTTCTGCAATAGAGTGTGCAGTAAGAGCTGTTAAGGTCGCTTGAATGTCAACTGGAGATAGGTTAAGTGGTTGAATATAAGCCGTTAACCAGTTAAGTGTGAAGTATTCTCGCCCAGTACTTTTAGGTGCAGGCAAAGAAAAGTATGCATCGTTTAATAAGTTTTTTAGCAGTACCTGATTAATAATTCCTGACTGGCCCCAATTGCCATTTTCATCAAAACGCTTACCTTGATGCTTTAAGCACCAAGCATCTAATAATGCGTTTCCTGGGCCAGTATCAAAGCCTAAAATAGAAGAAGACTCATCTTTATCCGTATTATTTTTTGGGAGAAAAGTGATATTGGCAATACCACCGATATTCACCAAAAAAGTATCTTGTGAACGGTGAGGAAATAATGACTGATGAAAAGCAGGCACTAGTGGTGCGCCTTGTCCGCCTAGTGCGATATCTTTTGTACGAAAATCGCCGATGACACGAATACCTGTTAATACGGCTAAAGTTTGATTACAACCAATTTGCAGCGTGAAGGGATGAGTAATATTGTTATCAATTGTTGGACGGTGACGAATAGTTTGTCCATGATTACCTATGGCGATAATATCAGCGCTGGTTAACTGCTCTTTAAACAGAAATTTCTTTATAGCTTTAGCAAATAAGTACGCGAGCTCAACGGCTAAACAAAAGGTTCGATCAATCTCGTTATTGGATGGGGAATATAATTCAGTTATCTTTTGATGAGTAATATCGCTATAAGCTTGATAATCATGTGCAACTAGATTCGCTTTTCCTGATGAAAAATCGACTAAAGCTAAATCAATACCATCAGCACTGGTGCCAGACATTAAACCGATATAGTACTTTGCCTCGTAACTCATATGTAGTTAGCCATTATGGTGCTTGACGAGAGCTACTTTCTTGCACTGTGCTTTGTTGTACTAATAAAGCTTGTCTAGAACCTGACAGTTCATTTAGTCGATGTTGTGCAACTTGGGCGAACTCAGTACGGTATTTTTTATTAATTGGTTTAGCATCGGGTAATTTTACCGTTCTTGGGTTGCGATATATCCCATTCACCAAAAAAGCATAATGCAAATGAGGGCCAGTAGCAGACCCTGTTGAGCCAACATAGCCAATCACTTGTCCTTGTTTAACGCGCTGTCCTTTTTTCGCAGCACGTTTTGAAAAGTGGATATAGCGCGTTTCTATACCATCGCCATGTTGCAGAAATACATAATTTCCGTTGCTTCTATCATAACCCGCACGTACTACTTTACCATTGCCTGCAGCGAAGACAGGCGTACCAGTTTTTGCTGCATAATCTGTCCCTTTGTGTGCTTTCCAGCTTTTGGTGACAGGATGAAATCTATTCTTTTTAAAGTTAGAGCTAATATATTTGAAATTAACAGGCGCACGTAAAAATGCTTTACGCATGCTTTTTCCATCAGGTGTGTAATATTCGCCATCTTTAAAACGAATGGCTTGAAAGGAATCATCTTGGTTAATAACTTCAGCGGCAAGTATTTTTCCAGTGCCAATATATTCGCCATCAATATACTTGTTTTCATAAACCACATGAAAGCTATCCCCTTGACGAATATCCAAAGCAAAATCAATATCCCAACCAAAGATATTTGCTAGGTTAATAATTTGACCGTCGTTTAAACCTGACGCAATGCCAGCATTCCAAAAGCTTGATTTTATGACGCCATGCGCAATGCTTTCTCGAATTTCAACAGTTTTGCTTTCTTTGTGTGACTGATAATGATCATCTACGCGTTGAACAAATAGGGTGTCTGTTTTGGATAAAGGATACTCAAGAGCAACAAGCACATTGTTATTATCTTTTCCAATACGCAACTTGTCACCGACATTTAGTTTTTTTAGTAATGCACTATCGGCACCTTTAGCGATACTAACATCGTGAGTGGTTCTGGCATTAAAACCTAAACGTTTAAATATTTTAGCTAACGAGTCACCACTTTTAACCTTGGCTGTTTTCCAGGTTAAGTTGCTGGAGTTTTCTTGAAAATTAGCAACTTGGCTATTTTTTCTTTTTCGCTCTACTTTTTTTGTTTGCTCAGTCGTTGGTAGTGTTAATTGGTATCGTTTACCCACTTCTAGAGAGTTTTGCTCGGTTTGACGACTTGCACTTGCTTTTTCCGAAGGAAAAATAATGAGTAAAAGTAAAACTATGCTAACAAAGCTAATAATTATACGGTGTTGCTTTGGTAGTTGTATGTATAAGTTTTTTATATCTTTCAAAAGGTTACTGCCTGTGCAAACGGTTTTAATACGACATCTATCGTTCACTATAACAAAATAATATGCAAGGAAACAATGTTAGCCATTTCAGCTAAGGAAAAATTGCAGTAGAATTCGGCAATTAATTGAAAAATAGTAGCGGTGGAGTCAGGTCAATGACCGATGTTAATCAAGCGTTTGCAGAGATCAAACGTGGTGCAGAAGAAATTCTAGTAGAAGACGAGTTGTTAGCAAAGCTCAAAACAGGCAAGCCATTAAAAATCAAAGCAGGCTTTGATCCAACCGCACCAGATCTACATTTAGGTCATACGGTGTTGATTAATAAGTTACGTCAGTTCCAACAGTTAGGGCATGAGGTTATTTTTCTAATTGGTGACTTCACCGGTTTGATTGGTGATCCGACGGGTAAAAATGTCACTCGCAAAGCTTTAACGAAAGAAGACGTTCTGTCTAATGCAGAAACCTATAAAGAGCAAGTCTTTAAAATTTTAGATCCTGCAAAAACCACTGTCGCTTTTAACTCTGCTTGGATGGATAAATTAGGCGCAGCAGGCATGTTGAATTTGGCTTCTCGCCAAACGGTTGCACGTATGATGGAACGCGATGACTTTAAAAAGCGCTATGCCAGTGGTCAATCAATTGCAATTCATGAATTTATGTATCCATTAGTACAAGGCTGGGATTCTGTTGCGCTTGAAGCCGATGTTGAGCTTGGCGGCACGGATCAAAAATTCAACTTGCTAATGGGACGAGAATTACAAAAATCTGAAGGACAGCGTCCGCAAACCGTTCTAATGATGCCGTTACTTGAAGGTTTAGACGGTGTGCAAAAAATGTCTAAATCACTAAATAATTATATTGGTATTACAGATAGCCCAACAGAAATGTTTGGTAAAATTATGTCAATATCTGACGTATTGATGTGGCGTTACTATGAATTATTGAGTTTTAAACCAATAGCGGAAATTGAAGGTTTTAAAACAGCTATAGCGGAAGGTAAAAATCCTCGTGATGTTAAAATTGATTTAGCGAAAGAGCTTATTGCTCGTTTTCATGATGAAGATGCAGCACAAGCCGCGCATCAAGAATTTATCAATCGCTTCCAAAAAGGTGCCATGCCAGATGAAATGCCGGAGCCAACAATTACTACTGAGTCAGGTGAAATAGCGATTGCTAACTTGCTGAAAGAAGCCGGTTTAGTTGCGAGTACTTCAGAAGCTATGCGAATGATTAAACAGGGTGCAGCAAAAATTGATGGTGAAAAAATTGCAGATAATAAAGTGATTATTACTGCAAATACCACAGCTGTTTATCAAGTAGGTAAACGGAAATTTGCTCGTGTAACCGTAAAGTAACACTTTGATGTGATAATAAAGCCAGTCGTATGACTGGCTTTTTCTTTGATAAAACAATTACTAATAATTATTTAACCTATCTTTTATTTATTTTAGTCTTCTTTTTAAACCCTTTTTTGTCATACTGCATCTAATCTTTTACAAAACACAATATTCGCGAGAACACGGTTGGATAAGTCCCAAGTTATCGATGCTAAAGCGTTATTTTCTGTCGACCATGAACAAGAATGGATTGTTCGTGCTAAACAAGGAGATCAGCAAGCATTTCATCGTTTATACGAGTCGCACCATAGACGTATTTATGCATTGTGCTGGCGTATGTTGGCAGATAAAGATAGTGCAGAAGATGTTTGCCAAGAAGTATTTGTGCAATTGTGGCAAAAAATTAATAATTTTCGTGGTGAAAGTAAATTTTCCACTTGGCTGCACAGTGTGGCAACGAATGTGGTTCTAGGGCACTTACGTAAACAGAAAAACTGGTTGCAAAGAGTATTTAGCATTGAAGAGCAAACTATTAGTGATGTGGCTGTTGATATGGCAGAGCCATTAGCAAATAAAGAATTGGATGCAAAAATCCAGCAGTTACCTGAACGAGCAAGATTAGTTTTTGTATTGTTCGCTGTTGAAGGTTACAGACATGAAGAAATTAGCCAAATGTTAGGCATGGCAGTAGGTTCAAGCAAATCTCAATATCATCGAGCAAAGAGCTTATTAAGAACAGCATTAAGTGAGTGATAATATGAATAAAAATATTTCAGAGCATGAACTTGACGATATGGTTCAGCAGTTAAATCAAGAAATGAATCCTAAGCGAGATTTGTGGACTGGTATTGAAAAAGCAATTGCAGTTACAACTCAAGAGCCAAGTAATGCTCGAACAAAGTTATTGATGCCTAGTGCTTGGGCGGCATCTATAGTTGCTGCCGTGTTAGTTGCTTGGGTTTCGTTTAGTCCTTTGAAAGTGAATGAAGATAAAACAGTTAACATTGCACAAGTCATGCAGGAAAATTTTACTGAACAGAAGCAGTTGATGTTAACCAGTTTTGGTCAGCCGGAACTACAAAAACTGCCTGAAGACATGCAAACACAATTAACTGAACTGGCTGGTGCACGATCAGCAATTAACAAAGCATTAAAAAATGATCCCAACAATAGTGAGTTGTTAAATTTACTCGGTTGGACTCAAAAGCAAGAATTAGAATTATTGAAACAACTTTATAGCCCACAGTGGCAAACCATTTAGTTAGCGAAAGAGGTCATTATGCGACAGTTTTATCAAATATTTACATTGGTTTTAGCCACTTTATCTTTGCAGAGTTTTGCAGGTGAAACAGTAGACAAAACGTTAGCCCAAGGTGATGCAAGCACGGTAAACGTTGAAAATTTAAGAGGTAAAGTCAAAATGATTGGCTGGGATGAAGATATTATTTCAGTTCAAGGTGAGGTTGATGAAAAAGCGGAAGAGTTGATTTTTGAAAAAGATGGGACTGATATCAATATCAAAGTTGTTATGCCTCATCGTTTAAAAGGTCATTGGGGTGAAAAGGGCTCAGATTTAATCATTAAAATACCAAAGCAGCTTAAGTTATCGTTTGTTGGCGTTTCAACAGATGTTGATGTAGCTAATTTTACCAAAAGTGTGCAAGTCAAAACTGTGAGTGGTCAGATCGAAGCAAGTTCCTTACAACACTATATTGAGCTGACTTCGGTCAGTGGTGATATTAATAGCCGAGATCTTTCAGGAAAAATTAATTTATCAACAGTGAGTGGTGATGTTAAAGATAGGAATTCAAGTGGTCGTTTAAAAATGAAAGCAGTAAGTGGTACGTTAAATACCAAGTCGAGTGCTGAAGAAGTTTTTGCAAATGTAGTTTCGGGTGAAATAGAGTTATTTTTATCAGCGGTAGATGACATACATGTTTCAACGGTAAGTGGTGATATTGATGGTAAACTATCATTAAATGACAACGGCTTATTGAAAATGTCGAGTGTGAGTGGAGACATGGACATTGAATTTCTGAACAACGTACAAGCTAACTTTCGTATGAAATCTAATGCGAGCGGCGACTTAGTTAATCGGCTTACGAATGATAAAGCACAACATGCTAAATACGGTCCTAGTTCTAAATTATATTTTAAAACCGGTGATGGCAGTGCCTCAGTTAAAGCCACCACAGTAAGTGGAAGCATTAAAATATCGGGTCAGTAATATTAAAACAAGGGTGGTTGCTATCAACCATCCTTACTTTTCTCTTTTAAATTCTTCGAGCATTTTCTTTATCCCTTACCTCTAATTTCTGGTACATTATACTCATCTGAAAAAACACTATTTATTAATTGATAAATCGCATTAATTAAAGTGTGTTAATACCGCTAAGTATGTGTACTTAGCAAATCATACTGAGCAAAGGTGTATACATGGCGGACCGTAAGCCAGCCAAATTTTCAAAAGATAAAACGTTTTCAAAAGACAAACAGTTTTCTCGTGATCAACAAGTTGATGAATTAAAAGTTCCACCGCACTCTTTAGAAGCAGAGCAGTCGGTATTAGGCGGTTTATTGCTTAATAATGAAGCTTGGGATCGTGTTGCAGAAAAAGTTGTTGCGTTAGATTTTTATAGCCGCTCACATCGAATCGTTTTTGAAATAATAGGCGGATTGATCGAATTGGGTGAGCCAGTTGATTTAATTACCTTATCTGAAGCATTAGAAAATGAGCAAAAGCTAGATGATGCAGGTGGCTTTATCTACTTAGCTGAAATGATGAAAAACACCCCGAGTGCCGCAAATATTACCGCTTACGCAGATATCGTGCGTGAACGTGCAGTGACTCGGGATATGATCAGTGTCGCTAATGAAATAGCAGAAGCAGGATTTGATACGCAAGGACGTACTAGTGCCGATTTACTCGACTTTGCTGAAACGAAAGTTTTTGCAATTGCAGAGCAGCGGGCAAATAAGTCTGAAGGACCAGAAAATATCACCACTGTGTTGGAAAAAACAGTGGACCGTATTGAGAAAATTAGTGGTGCTGCTAATGATGGGGTTACTGGTGTTTCTACCGGATTTTCTGATTTAGATAAAATGACTGCTGGTTTACAACCTTCAGATTTAATCATTGTTGCCGCTCGTCCATCTATGGGTAAAACCACTTTCGCGATGAACTTGGCAGAAAATGCCGCGATGGCACAAGACAAACCTGCACTTGTATTTAGTTTAGAAATGCCAGCAGATCAGTTAATGATGAGAATGTTAGCTTCATTAGGACGAATCGATCAAACAAAAATTCGTACCGGTCAATTAAATGATGAAGATTGGGCGCGTTTATCAAATACCATGGGTCTGATGATCGATAAAGGCAAAATGTTCATTGATGATGCTGCGGGATTAACGCCAACAGAATTACGTTCTCGTGCTCGTCGAATAGCACGTGATCATGGCGGTATCAGTTTGATTATGATTGATTACTTGCAGTTAATGCGAGCGCCACAATTTGCTGATAATCGTACGTTAGAAATTGCCGAAATCTCCCGTTCATTAAAAGCGTTAGCGAAAGAGTTACAAGTACCTGTTGTAGCGCTTTCTCAGCTTAACCGTAGTTTGGAGCAACGTTCAGATAAGCGACCAGTGAATTCAGATCTTCGTGAATCAGGTTCAATTGAGCAAGATGCAGATTTAATTATGTTTATCTATCGTGACGAAGTTTATCATGATGATTCAGAGTTTAAGGGCATGGCAGAGATAATTATTGGGAAGCAGCGTAATGGACCTATTGGTCGTGTGCCATTAACATTCCAAGGTCAATTTTCTCGCTTTGACAATTATGCCGGGCCACACGTGCTCGACGAAGATTAATTAGAAAAATGAGTTTACGAACCGCAACAGCAAGTATCAATTTATCAGCTCTTAGTCATAACCTTAAAGCGATCAAAAAAAAAGCACCTGACAGTAAGATTTTAGCGGTATTAAAAGCGAATGCTTACGGGCATGGCTTAGAGCGTATTGCCCAAGCTTTACCTGATGTGGATGCGTTAGGTGTTGCCCGTATAGATGAAGCGTTAGCTTTACGTGTTAGTGGTGTGGTTAAGCCTATTGTCTTATTAGAAGGTTTTTTTTCAAAAAATGATTTAGCAAAGCTATCAGCCAATAACTTACAAACTATTATTCATAATAAAGAGCAGTTACAGGCACTTTGTGCTGCCAAATTAGCAAAACCATTAAAAGTGTGGTTAAAAGTTGATACAGGTATGCATCGCTTAGGTATCAACCCAGAAGAGTTTAGTTACTTCTATCAGCAGCTTAGTGATAGTGAAAATGTGCAAAAAGAAATAGTTTTGATGAGTCATTTAGCTTGTGCGGATGATTTATCTAGTCAGGTTACTACCGAGCAAATTGCCTTGTTTGATCAACTGACAGCTGACCTTCCTGATGATAAAAGTATGGCTAACTCTGCGGGTTTATGTGCATGGCCACAATCATATTATCAATGGGTTCGCCCTGGTTTAACGCTTTATGGCATTTCTCCTATGCAAGATGTTTCCCCGTCATTGTCTGTTGAGCCGGTAATGACACTACAATCGAGTCTTATCGCAATTAGGTCTCTTAATAAGGGAGAAACTGTTGGTTATGGTGGAGCATGGTGCAGTGAAAAAGATACCAAAATTGGAGTAATTGCCATTGGCTATGGTGATGGCTACCCAAGACATGCAAAAAATGGTACACCAGTATTGATTAATGGCCGTAGAGTATCTTTGATTGGACGTGTATCTATGGACATGATAACTGTTAATTTAGGTATAGATTCAACAGATGAAATTGGTGATGTTGCGACCCTTTGGGGGAAAAGTTTACCGATAGAAGAGATTGCTGAATGTGCTTCGACCATTTCTTATGAATTACTATGCAATATTACTCGTCGAGTACAAATGATTATTGTGTAGCACTGACCGGATAAATACTTACTCTGTTCCTACCACTTCTTTTTGAATGATACATCGCTTGATCAGCGGCTTTTATTACTTCTTGAAGTGTTTGTTTTTCTTCCATAGAAGGACAAATTCCGAAACTAGCTGAAATTTGAAAGTTAAACCCTGTGGCTGAAGTCGACATTTCAAAAATAGCTTTTCTATATTTTTCGGCAAGTTCTGCTGCTTTATCTTCATTACACCCAGGTAATAAAATGGTAAATTCCTCGCCACCAAATCGGCCTATAATGTCATTCTTCCTTGATAATTCCTGACAGGTTTTTATGGTATGTTTTAGCACCCAATCACCAATATCATGTCCATAAGTGTCATTTATATTTTTGAAATTATCTAAATCGAATAATATTAGACTGGCATCTTGATCGGTTGTTTTACAATAATTTAGGGCGGAGCTAGCTAGTTCATTAAAGCTGTGCCGGTTGAATATTCCGGTAAGCTCATCATGTTCCGCCATATTTTTTAAACGTAGTTGGGCTCGCTTTGAAAGATAAGCCCAGTAGCTAACTGCCAATACTATAATTATTAAAAATAAAATAAATAATTGTTTTTTCTGGGATGAATTTTCAAAGAGTTGTTTTTCTAATTCTAAAACTTTATTTTTTCCATCTAATAGCGATATTTGATGAATTTTATCTTGCACATCCTTTTGAGAAATTTGGTATGAGATATTCCTTTTATTAGCATCATCATTTATAAGTTGGTAATGTTGTTGATATATTTCATGATACTGTAGTGCTTGTTTAAACTCTTTTTGTTGTTTGGTTATTTGATACAATATTTTACTCGCTCGTACAATTGAGTCAGATTTATGGCTTGCTTTAAAGCTATTAAGTACCTTTAAAGCATTTGTTCTAGCATTTGGGAAATCGTTTAAATCATAGTGAGCTTGAGCCATGAGCGAGTAGAGTTCACTAATAGCTAAGTAGTACTGGGTTTTTTTTGCTGTGATGATGTTTTTCTTTAACAATGATAAAGCGAGTTGAGGACGATTTTGTTGTAAATACCAATTTGCGGTAAAGCTATAAATTACTGTACTAGCGATATATTCTTTTTGTTGTAAGCAAATCTCAACATTATTGTCAGCGATATTCTGCCAGGTTAGTTCATTTAAACGAAATGAAGCTTCAACTTGTAGCATTGATGAAATACATTGATGCCATGCAGATGGATGACTAGCTAGAAGCTTCTCTATATATTTTTGGCTTAAACGATATTGGGTTAACCGATTATAAAACATAGTAATACCAAATAGGGCATCTTGATATCTCGCTTTATCATCTCGCTCCATATCATTTAACATGAGTAATAATTTGTTAAGCGTATTAAACCCTTCTTTATAATTTTCGCTTGAGGTGAAGACACTTATCTTAGTGGTAATTGCACGATGTTTTAAGGAAGGAAATTTTTGTTGATTAATGACTTGATCAAGTAACGATATCCCTACTTCAAGCTCTCCTGCAATGATCTTTTGATACCCCTGCAAGTATAATAAAAAAATTTGTTGTTCAAGTGATAACTTGCTTTTCTTGTCACTAAGTTCGTTAATAATCTGATTGAATTGTGTCCTATTGGAACTACGTATATTGCTTGCAAGCTCTAACTGTTGCTGAAAAACATTTACTTGGCTTGCTTGAACATTTGGCATTAGTGACAGGTATAGTAGAATAAAAGTGCAAAACAACAATTGCCTTACTGACTTAATTAAGCATTTGCACTTGGTTTCCCTAAGAATAGTCAAAAAATAACCCTATGCAGTTTTTAAATTAGCAGAATAACTTACGGAATTTACTGTTATTTCATCTTCAGCACTTGATGGAGGAAGAATAAAACAACAAATTTTCTGTCGTACTTTTGCTAACAAACTTAATTGAGATAAGTTTTTGTCTATTAATGCTAAGGAAAGTTGTTTTTCTATTCCAAAGCGTTGCAATACCTTAATACGATTATCCAACACTTCGGATTTTAGTGCTGAGTTACTGCCTAACTGCTCCATGGTTTGAGTTAAATTACTCATAATAGTACCTTATTAAATATGAATTTAGCCAACTCTGGCAAGAAGGGCTTCTTCTTTAAGTGGCTCGTCACCTTTAGGTGGTTTATTGTCATCTTTTGGCATATCACGCTCTTTTGCAGGAGTTGCGATGAAGCAAATGATGTCTCGTTTAAAACCAGCTAATTGCTCTAATGCATATCGATCATTTGATATCAGTGCGATTGTAACCGCAGTAGGGATACTCATTTCAGTTAATAACTTTTCACAGTCGATGGTGGCAGAGTGTCTCAATTGAGGTTCTAGACCTATGGTTTCTAGCACTTTTGTTATCTTCATAATTTGTATTCCTTGTTAGTTTTCATCCGTTGAGATTCTTTGTTATGTATACGCACCTCCTTTATTCACATAAATGAATTGTCTTGTTCTTTCTAGCAAGTAGTGATAATTGCTTAACTATCACATTATTAACTATCATGTTCTTACTTGGTGGGATAACAAGAGTTGTCTGTGGGTTTAATGTTGCTGTTTTCAAGTCGCTTAGTTTTATCTGCTCTCTTCGCGGTAGATGTATCGGGAGAGTTGGCGCTTCATATAAAGTAACTATATGTTCACTTGGGTAATTTATTGAGAGTATATTGAGCAATATTTTTCGATAGTCTATTCCGGTTGAAAATTTAGCCAAACTAGTATCGCCAGCTATGCTTACTTGCCACAAAATTAGATAAGCAGAAGGATCAATATTTCGTTGATAAAGCATGAATTGACTAGCTTCAAAATGGCAACAGCCAAACTCTCCTGGATCGATAGAAAGATCGGCAAAAAGACAGTCTTCTGCAGAAATCCCAGGTTCCATTTGGGCGAAATAGCCTAGTTCTTTTGCTTGTTTAATGACTCGATGAGGTACACAAGCAAAAACTCCAGGGTGGCCGTAAAAAGCACCAACCACTTTCTTGCCATTCGCAACTTCTGCCAAAATGGCATTGACCATATTGGTGTAGGTAACTTCTCTTGATATGCCTTCTTGGTAATATGGTTGCAAGCTTCTGGTGTCAGGGTTCATATCGTCAATCCACTGTTCGACGATACCATCAGACATTAATGAAAAAACCACATCTGCTTGTTCTATATAGCTTTTGGCTAGTGGACTAAGGTGTGAGCCTAATGTCATGCCTATGCCCAGGCAAACGATACTTCCTTGTAGCTGATTTTCCATGTTTTTTCCTATTCCATTTTTTATCAAGCCATAATTAACTTTTAAACTTAGGTAAATTATCTCTTGTTAGTTTCCAATACATTCCTTGATTAGATGGCGGGGGGAGTATGCCTTGCTCACATTTAAGAAAAGAGAACTTTTTAAGGATGTGTTGAGCAATATGATTATTAAGCAAAGTAAAGCTATATAATGAAGTTAACTGATATTTAGTAAAGCAATGCTGAATAAGCCTTGCCACTAATTCGCAGCAATACCCTTGATTGTGATTTTTTCTACTGAACATAATACCAAGCTCAGCGGAGTTTGATTGCTCTGTTGGCCAAATTAGTGTCGCAATGCCAATACTTGCATGACTGACTTTAGTCTCAATTATCCAAGTTAAATATTGAATGGGCTGTTTTTCTAAGGCTTTTAAACTATTAATGAAGTTGGTTTTTACTTGTTTTTTACTAAAGATGCCACCGGTATATTGTGTGACTTCTTGATCGGTAAATAGCTCTTCATATAAAATTGCATCTTTTTTTTCAAGAGGGCGAATGAGCAGTTGTTTACTCGTAAAACAATGTTGTTTTAATGATTGGTTGTTATGAACTTGAGTATGCAATAAGGGAAGGAAATATTGCTGAACATCATTCCTTTGCGAGTAAAACTCATCGATAGATCCATCTATTGAATTAGTCATCTTGTGTGTGTGATAAGTGAATGTATTGTTAAACTGTAGGATAAATACAGTTCTTGTCAATGTTAATCAAAAATAATAGTGTGATTTATTACTTAGGCTTATTCTCCATTCATAGTGATAACAAGGGTTCTAGTGCTTGCATTATTTCTGTGCTCACCAAGATATATACCTTGCCAGCATCCTAAATTTAATTTGCCGTTAGATATAGGTACTGAAATGTTGCAGCCTAGTATGCTGCTTTTAATATGAGCGGGCATATCATCATCACCTTCATAGGTATGTTGGTAGTATGGGGCTCTTTCTGGGGCATAGTGGTTAAAATGAGCTTCTAGATCACTTCTTACCGTTGGATCAGCATTCTCATTAATGGTAAGAGAAGCTGAGGAATGTTTGATAAAAACATGTAAAACACCACAGTGAATTTTTTTCAGTTGCAGTAAAGCCGCTATAATTTCATCAGTAATCAAATGAAAGCCACGCTCTTTTGCTTTTAGAGTAATTTCTTTTTGTTGCCACATAATCAAACCTGATTTTCAAAGAAAAAAAAGCCTCATAAATGAGGCTTTAGAGGTATCAATTAACTATTTATTTATCAAAGCTAAATTCAATAAATGCCTTACCGTACTTTGAGTTTAATGGAATGATAACAATAGGACCTGTAGCTTTATGCTTGATGGTATGGCTTTTTCCTGAAACAACCATAGGAGTTGCCATGTCAAATTCAAATCCTTTTTCACTTAACATACGTTTAGCGCCACCAGTTACCATATTGGTTATTTCACCAACTAAATCGGTTATTTCATCGTTAATTTCATCTGGAGCTTCACCTACCATACCTTTCATGGTGGCAAGTGCTAAAGGAGCGTCAAAGGTAATGGAAAGGGAGCCTTTAGTTTGATCACTGACCATACCGATTAAACCAGAAACATCACCCATGGCAACTTCATCTTTTTTAAGCTTAGGTTTTTCTGGAGTCAGTTCCATTTGCGCCATTGTCGACATAACATTGAGCATTGATGATAAAAACGGATTAATAAACTCTACATTCATGAAGATTCTCAAAGCCTTAGTTAATACTAGTAGAATGATATTGCATGCTTATTTAGCAAATGTAAATCACTCAATACTAATTATTGTTTTTTGATAGTAGCAACTTTCAGCGATTCAGTAAAAGTTAAACTGCCCTTTATTGCAGTATCTTGATAATTCAGCGTATTTGTTTGCTTAGAGTAAGTATCGGTGAGTATGTTATTTTTTACCACTAATCCGGCTAAGTTTTTTTTAAAAGGCGCTTCTTGATAAAAGAATAGCTTTCCTTTTACTAATTCAAAACCGACCCAATGAAGCGGAATGATTTGTTTATTATGATGGAGGGTAAAGTTTCGTTGCAGATATACTTTTAGATAATGTTCATAATCGGGGTGTTCAGGGGAAAAATGTTCTTGGGTGCTTTCTGCAATAGCATTCTCTATATCATGAGCAGTAAATTGATGAATTATTTCAATAGTTTTACTTCTTGGGTTAACTGATAACTCAGTTAACCCAAAAAAGTAGGTATGGGCAAAGCTGAATGTACTTTGCCCAATTAAAACGATTAGAAGTAAAAAGTTAAATGCTTTTAAATGCATTGTTTATTTATCTTCTTTGTTATCGTTCTCTTTCTTGCCGTTTTCTTTTTCATCATCAGCTGATTTCAATTTTTTATTATAATCACGCATCATATCTTGTTTATTCTTTTTACGTTTGTAAAGGTCAAAACGGGACTTGATAGGTCGAGCAGGCCAGTAGTTGTTATTTACATCAACATCGGCTGTTTCCCATTTTGCATCAACGGCTAAGGCAGTTATTTCTTTCTCCCGAATTAATAACTTAGAAACTTTCTTTGAATTTCTTCGCCAAATTTCTGCAGGTATACTTACATGTTCTGTACTACCATCAGCATAAGTAATGTCCAATAAAATAGGCATGACCAAACCGCCTTTATTCTCAAAGTCTATTATGTAGAAATTACTTTGGTTAAGGAGTAAATCTTTCTCCCATTGCTCTAACTTTTTATAACTGCTGTTATATTTATTACGAGCGGCATTGGTAGCGGTGAATTTATCATGCTCATTATAGAAATCTAACAACTCAGGCTTATCTTGAGTACGTACCCATTGACCTTCATTTAACATTTCTGAAATAAAGGTTGGTTTTTCATTATCTAAAGCACGCTCCCACGCTTCTTCGGTATCCGGATTTTGGCTATCAGGTGTGTATAAATGTATATTTCCTAAAGCAATATCAACGTGATCTGTTGTGTAGAACCAACCACGCCAAAACCAATCTAAATCAACGGCTGATGCATCTTCCATGGTGCGGAAAAAATCAGAAGGTGTTGGACGTTTAAATTTCCAACGTTGAGCGTATTCTTTAAAAGCAAAATCAAATAATTCACGCCCCATAATGGTTTCACGTAAAATGTTTAATGCAGTTGCAGGCTTGCCGTAAGCATTATTACCAAATTGCAAAATAGATTCTGAGTTAGTCATGATTGGTACTTGATTAGCACTTTTCATATAGCGAGTAATGTTTGATGCATCTCCACGACGAGAAGGGTAACCTTCTTCCCAAGCTTGCTCAGCTAAGAATTGTAAAAAGGTATTTAACCCTTCATCCATCCATGTCCATTGACGTTCGTCAGAGTTAACAATCATTGGGAAATAATTATGCCCTACTTCATGAATAATAACGCCAATTAATCCGTATTTAGTACGACGAGAGTAGGTTTTTTCACCGGTTTTCTTATCAAGTGTAGGACGAGGACCATTAAAGGTGATCATCGGGTATTCCATACCACCAACAGGACCATTTACTGAAATTGAAACAGGATATGGATAATCGAATGTATACTTACTGTATTGCTCCATCGTATGGATAATAGCTTCAGTAGAGTACTTCTCCCAAAGTGGATTTCCTTCATTAGGGTAATAAGACATTGCCATGGTATTGGTGCGGTTATGCTTGTAACCTTGTGCATCCCAAATAAATTTACGGCTTGAAGCAAAAGCAAAGTCACGGATGTTCTTAGCTTTGAAGTGCCATGTTTTTGTTTTAGTAGAACGAGATTTTTCATTCTCTAATGCTTCTTCAACGGTAACAACAAGCACTGGCTTTTTAGCTGTTTTTGCTTTGTCTAAACGTTTACGCTGGGTTTTGGTTAATACTTTTTTCGGGTTTTGTAAAACACCGGTTGCAGCAACGATATGATCTGCTGGAACAGTAATTTTAACGTCGTAGTCACCAAACTCTAACGTAAATTCACCGCTACCGATAAACTGCTTATTCTGCCAGCCCATAACATCATAGTAAGCGACGGCACGAGGGAACCAACTTGCTACTTCGTATAAATAATTGTCATCTTCTTTAAAGTATTCATAACCTGAACGACCACCTAAAACTTTTTGTTCATGCAATTGATAATTCCAATCAATATTAACATCAACATCATCACCAGGCTTTAATGGTTGAGCTAAATCTATGCGCATCATGGTGCCATTAATAACATGATGCAAAGGCTTGCCATTGCTCGCTGTTACTTTTGTAATGTCGTAACCACCATCAAATTTAGAAGATTTAAGCATGCCTCTCATGTTTGAAAAAGAAACCTTAGTCAGCTTTGAACTTGAACGAGACATTTTTGAGTCTGAGCTACGTTTTAATTTATTTTGATCTAGTTGCATCCAAATATAACGTAAAGTGTCAGGAGATTTATTTTGATAATTCAGTGTTTCACTACCACTTAAACGTTGAGTTTTGTCATCAAGTTTTATTTCAATTTTATAATCAACCTGCTGCTGCCAGTATTCATGACCCGGTGCACCTGATGCTGTACGATAGGTATTTGGTGTAGGGAGTACTTCGGCTAATTGGCGAAATTTGTCAGTAGAAATTGAATTTTTAGCTTGAGCGCTGGTGGTAAATGCTGTGCCAGTAAAAGCAACAGACAAACACACAATCGCCGTAGATAATGAGTATTTCATGGCATTCCAAAGGATTAAGTAAATTTTGTATACAATATTTTGTTAATCGCTATTTATATCACATCGAATGCTGTCATGCTGTTAATCGAATTGTATTTGCGATTAAAGGACGGAAATTTGGGTTTAAAGGTTAATTAGCTTTAATAGTTAAAGTGAACTTAAAAAATGTGCTAATGGCAGGAACTGCATTCACCATGTGCTTCAATAATTTGATGACTAATAGCAAAACCACTTTTATCTGCCATGGTTTTGAGAGCACTATCGAAATCGTTAGATTGGATTTCTTCAACTTGACCACAGGTGTCACAGATCAATAACTGCACAGGATGATTACAATCACTGAAGTGATGACACATAACAAAAGCGTTAATTGATTCTATCTTATGTACAAAACCTTGTTTACTCAAAAAATCGAGCGCGCGATAAATAGTCGCTGGTTTTGCCGAAGCATCGATAGATTTTAATTCATCTAGTAACTCATATGCCCCCACAGCTCCTTGGTGTTTTGCAAGCAACAGAAAAACTTGCTCACGAGCAGCTGTAAATCTTGTGCCTCGTACTTGGCAGGAATGTTTTGCTTGTGCTAGTAGTTTATCTGTACTCATGAGGCATCACGTTATTTTTTTAGGCAGTCTAGCATAGTGTTTTTTATTCAGATATAAAATAAGTTTGTCATTGCGATTTAAACTCTTTTTTAAAATACTGGTTAAATTCAGCTCTATCTTCTGCAGCAATAAAAGAAAATTGTATATTATAGAGAGCATCATTTTGATAGAGCTTTTCTAATGCTTGATTCAAATCGGAAATAAGTGCTTCTCCTGAAGCTGTTTTTGAGCACATCAAATGTCCCAAAACGAATTTATTGGCAGATGCTAGTTGATAACTATATAGTTTTTCATCACTTAATTGCTGCCAATAAAAGTTAATGTCTAATGGGTAATCAATTAATACATCATAACGTTTATCTTGAAGAAGCTTGGTGATCTTGTCTACTTTAGCTGAGGTGTAAATTATATTTCCCTTAGATAGCTCTTTTATTTCATTATCAAGCCCTTCACCATAACTACGACCTAATACGGTACCTAATTTAGCATTTGGATATTGTCTAAAAAGTTGTGCTAATTTTAGCGGCTCATCGATATTTAGCGGTGAAGTACTATATAAATGCAAACCAAGATATAGTGAAATTGGTTTGCTAAATAAAAAAGATCCTTCTCGCTTTGTTGTTTTCATCATATCGCTGATGCAAGTGTTTTCTGTATTCGCATAATTAGAATAGTCTGAAAAATCATTCAATAATCGGTATTCAATTCGGTATTGCTCTAATTGTTCAAAGACTATATTTAAGGTGCTGCTGAGGGTTGAAGCGAGCTTGATATTTACTCTGGATTTTTCTCTTATTAAATCGAGTTCGTCGGTATAGATGATAAAGGTCTTTTTGTCCGCCTTAAAATTTTCGAGTTGAGCGTTTTTATATCCTGCCAGATAAATACTTTTAAGTTTGCCAGATGCTCTAAGTAAAGGCATTTTTTCATCGTAGTGTTTGGCTAAGCTCTTTCCATAGATGTTTTTTGCAAAGGCAAGATAGATGGGCCTTGCGGGCATAATTTGAAAAGATGACAGTTGCGACTTATATTCATCGGGTAAGTTGTAAGGGTAATCAATGAAAGTATCAATGCGATCATTCATCAGCATTTTAAAGCCATTTTTAATTTCATTAACTAAATATATATTTTCTACTTCAGGTAAGAATCGATCAAAACCATAACCTCTACGCCAACTTGCAGACAAAGCACTAAAGTCTTCAAGATGCTTGATGGTTAAATGTTCCGTTTTATAAAAAGCGGTTAGTGGTGACTCTTTATCTAAATGCCAATTGGGAAAAATGGCGCGATTTACATCTTCTCTAAAAACACCCACCATTATATCAATTTTATTATTTTCAAATGCCTCTCTGGTTCTTTGATAACTATCAAATTGAATGGAAACATTCTCTTTTCCATAAATTTCATACAACAATTCTAAGTAGACACCCGTACCATCGGTATTAGTATATCCTTGCCAAGTATCAGCACCGACAATGATTTTTTTTGACGTGTTTTGTATTGGTTCATTTTGCTCAAAGGCAAAAGATGGCAAAGTAACAAGCGTCATAAATAATAAAGCGCAGAGTTTCAAATTTAACATATACCACTTAGTTTTATAAAAACTTTAAATGTTTAGTGTTAAATATATAAGTAATGCTTAGTTAATAGTCAAACGATTGTTTGAAATGTAAGAAAACTATAACCCGTGGTTAACAGCTTTGTTGCAGGGTTAACAACAGGGGGGGAGTTTGGTTAAGAAATATTCTGCTTTATTTTCGAAAGTATGAAAGGAATATTTCAGCGGTAGTTGTTATTTCCTATTGGTTGAATTGGTTGGTGGAAATACTATCTTAGGTGAGCGGCAAAAGTCATAAACATAACGTGATTGCTATTCAAGCGTAACTTAATATTATTTGCTAATTGTAGAGTGATAATTTTTTGGTGTTTTTCCTATGAGATTTTTGAAGTCTTTAATAAAATGGGCTTGATCGTAATAGCCTAGTCTTATTGCTAACACTGCCCAATCAATACTGTTATTTTCTTCAACACGAGTTAAGGCATCATGTATGCGATATCTGTTTATCACCCATTTAGCACTTACCCCAATATATTTAACAAATAACCGCTGTAAATGGCGTTGGTTTATGTCAAATCGATAGCATATATCACTAACCTTCATTATATCGTTATTGTTAGCAATTTCCGCTACGATTTCATTGACCCTAGCCACATTTTCATCGGTCATCACCATTTGAGAAAAAAGTAACTGATCAATGTAAGCAATCTTTTCTAAAGGTTCATCTAAGTTAAGAACATGTTGCTCCACTTCAGCGATATCAATATTAAATACTCTATTGATATCAATTGTTTTATCGCTGATGTCTTTTAATGCTAACCCTGATTTTTCTGCAAAAGTAAAAAAGCCAGCGGGCTTAAATTTTATTCCTACAATATTACCACTTCCTTGTAAGGTATGAGTATATTTTTGCTTACAGATCCCTTGAATATGAGAGTTACTTTTTAAGAACGTTAGGTGTGTACAGGGATGAGGAATAACCTCTTGTTGATGGCTTTGACCTTCTGGTATGTTCCAAGAAATTAACCAGTAATGTTCTATATAGTCTTCTAAGTATCCTTTAGGAAAGTATGTAGATAAAGAAAAATTATTTTGAAAGTAATCAACATTTAATATACCAACTGGTTGTGAAGTTTTTAGTTTATTCATAGTTACTTATGTCGTGTTTTTACAATCTCCCAAGAAGATGCCTTGTTAAGATAATAAAAAATTACATAAGGTTAGTAAAATGAAAAAACAACTATCAACAGAGATTCAGGTTAATCTCCCTATAAAAGCTAAATTTCTTTGGAAAGTACTTACAGAAACTGAGTTCACTCAAGCCTATATGTTCAATTGCTCTGTAGAATCTGATTGGGTTAAAGGTTCAGTAATAACATGGCAGGGAAACTACCAAGGATATCAAGCATTTCAAAAAGGAAAAATTCTAGCAATAAAGCCATATGAGTTGATAAAATACTCTACATTTGATCCTAATTTGGGATTAATTGATGTTGCTGAAAACTATATTCACGTAACTTACTCGATTAAAGAAAGTAAAAACAAGACAAAACTGACGATCATTAATGATACTTTTGATGGTGATGAAGAGCGAATGAAGCATATTATACAGGGGTGGGAAATGGTGATAAAACAGATAGAAAAGATTGCAAGTAATTATTGTAAATAATTAATGAATTGAAGATCAGCGTTTTATTTATAAAGAGAAAATAGTATTTTTTTGTACTTCATAATCATAGTAATTTCTGCAAAGTGTGTTTTGCGGAAGTTAAAGGTGGTAATATCGAAGCTTCTGATCCTCGCTGAAAACTGACGTTTTGATTATGTTGTCATAGGGTACCTAAATAATAAAAAGCCATTGAGCGGCTAATCTCTCATGTCAGCTTCAGGTAATCCATTAGAAAATTCAAGTAAAGTTATTCTTTCACCTAATTTGTTAATGATACTTATCTCACCAAGGCAAACTGCGACTATAGATTTCCCCTCTTTGAAATCTTGTGGAATAATAACCCTGCCAGATTCACTTTTTGGATAAGTTTTAACTTCATGTAATAATTCCAAGCTGTTATTGCAATAATAGATAATAGATAATAGTTATGGTAGTTAAAATTTTAACCTCCAATCTTCATTCATTTAAATAATAATACTCATTTCGAGCGTATCATAACTATCGTAGATAAATTGTATCTTGTCTATTTAGATGCCGACTTTGTGGTAGAAATGACGATGTCTCGATAGTGTGCTAAGCAGAAGTTAACTTCAATAAACTTGCTATATATCTCTAATAAATAATTTTTATCATATTACAGAGAAGTACCCATAATAAACGTTATATGCATCTACTAAGTTGATTATCGCCTTCAGGAAAAAATCATCGTAAAGTCATAAGACCGTCAGGTTTTTTAAAACTGGTTTGATTAAAGTGATCACTTCTTTAATCATATTCACATGAGAAAAACTATGAAGAATATTTGTGTTTCAGTTCTGCTTCTTTCTGTTCTAACTATGAGTAGCAATAGTTATGGTCAAGATGAGTTTCCTGTATTAGAAGGTCCCTATCTTGGGCAAAAGCCTCCAGGCTTAACTCCCGAAGTTTTCGCTCCTGGTATTATTTCGACAGCGCATCATGAGTGGGGCCCTTTCTTCTCACCCAACATGAAAGAGTTCTACTTTAGTAGGAGAAACAACAAAAGTGGAAAAGATTCGTATTTGGTCTTTAAATTCGACAATAATCGATGGCACGAGTCAGAAACGGAACATGGGGTGAGTGGGGAGATCTCTCCTGATGGTAAAACTATGTTTTATACAAACCAATATAGGGAGCGAACCGATGAGGGATGGTCAAAATTAAAAAGTCTTGGCTCTGCGTTTGAAGACATCGACATCATGCGCCTTACGACTTCGTTTAAAGGCACTTATGTTTTTGATGATGGATATAAAGCTGGAAAGGCCAAAATTCGATATTCTCGACTGATAAATGGTGAGCGTGAAGCCCCGAAGCCACTTAGTAAAGAGATAAATACCGGAACACCAAACGTCCACCCCTTCATTGCACCTGATGAGTCCTATATTTTGTGGGATAGTAAAAGAGATGATGGCTATGGTGGTCTTGATATGTACATTAGTTTTCGACAGGAAGACGGTACTTGGGGCGCTGCCATTAACTTCGGAGATAAGATAAACACAAGTTCCTCACAAGGTGGAGGATACGTAACGCCAGATGGAAAATACCTTTTCTTTAATGGCCCTGCTAGCACAGGAAAAGGAGATGTATTCTGGGTGGATGCGCAAATTATTGAGACACTTAGACCCAAATGATGAATCATATAACAATCGCAGCAAGAGTGGCGCCCACTGCGGGCGTTATGTATACAGAATCTAACCCAAATCAACATAACAGGTTAAATGCTAATCTCTCTTTTGTGGTATTAAAAGACATTGCTCAGTTAATTTGTGGTGTACTTTTAATTATCATAGCTATTTCTGCGAAGTGCGCTAAGTAGGTATTATCCGGTCATATCAACTTACTGCCTTATAGCGTACATAACCTTACTATTTGTTATTGTAGGCAGGTCTCGGTAATACAAGAATCATACAGGTAACCCTTAGATTTGCTTGGTTTTATTGGTTTTTTAATAGTTTGTAAATTGTCGCCATCAGAAAAAAATCACCTAAAAGTCATAAGGACGTCATGTATTTTAAATCGGCTTTACTTAAAGTGAGTGCTTGTTCATTTACATTTAAGTGTTATATCAATGAACGTGACTTCAATATTGGAGTTAAATAACTCGTTGATTTTAAAGGGAAGTAGGTTGTGAATCGAATTTGTATTTCAATTGTATTACTGATTTCTACTATAACTATGAGTGGCAATAGTTATAGTAAAGATATACCTCTAACCGGAGAAAGTCGCTATTTTGGCGAAAAGCCACCGGGCTTAATTCCTAAACTTTTTGATCCTAAAGTAGTATCTCCAGAAGGAAGGTTCGATGCTGGTTGGTTTTCACCAGATATGAAGGAGTTCTATTTCACTAGGAGAGATGGGAAAGATATAAAACGCACATTTTTTGTTATTCGTTATGAACAAAATAGCTGGGGGCAGGAATCTGAGACCGATATAAAGTGGCCAAATTTCTCCGCTGATGGAAAAATAATGTACGTTGGAAAGGAATATAGGGAACGAACCGACAAAGGTTGGTCGGACCCTAAAAGCCTAGGAGAGGTTTTAAAACAAACAGCTCATGGTTTATCGATTTCAGCTAACGGTACTTATTATTTTCCGCTCTTTAAAAAAGGTTTTTACACGGGAGAGGGCAAACTTAGTTATTCTCGACTGATTGATGGCCAATATGAATCCCCAGTGACATTGAGCAACGAGATGAATGAAGGTAAATGGATTGCTCATCCATTTATTGCACCAGATGAATCCTATTTAATATGGGATGTAGTGCGAGAAGATGGCTACGGACAATCGGATCTTTACATTAGTTTTAAACAAGAAGACGGATCTTGGTTATCGCCAATAAATATGGGCCCGCAAATAAACACAAATTTACAGGAAAGTGCCCCACAGGTGACACATGACGGAAAATACTTCTTTTTTAGTAGAGGAGATTGGAAAGTCGAAGAAGATGGAAGCCGAAATTACGTAGGACAAAAATATTGGGTGGATGTTAAAGTTATTGAGAACCTCAGAGCCAAACAATAAATTATATTAATTGCATAAGCGTGATACCAAAAGGAGGCAGCCCATCTTTAATTAAGGGGAGTGAAAAAAATGAGTATAATTGGGTAGCCGGAGGTTTGTAACCTACAGCCCACACCTCTGCATTCGGCTCGCATAGGGTGGGGCATTTAGCTTCTTTAATATCCGCTGTGTGGTAAAAGCGGGCGATCCATAAAAATGCATTCATATGTGTTGAATGAGTATTTTTTAATACTATCAACGCTCGACCGGATAACCCATCGCTATCCATTGTGGTAAGCCTGAAAGGTTCACACAAGTGATATTTTCCAGTCCCATTTTTGTTAGATTGGTTAACGCGGTTTGAGCTCTACGCCCTGAATGGCAGTAAATATAAACATGTTTAAAGCTTTTAAGTTCTTGTAAGTGTTTTGTTTCTGTCCCAAATGGTATATTTTTACTGTGAGGGATATGCCCCTCTAGATAGTCTTCTTTTGTACGGTTATCAATAATTAAATCATCCGGATTTTTTTGTTGCCAGACCTTATATAATTCAGACATTTGGAAGTTATCATGGACATAAACGTGCGGATTAAATTTGATGCCACAGCCTTCGTTAGCAGGTACAGCTTCATTGATTTTTTTGGGTAGAGCTAGATTCAGATTACGCATTATTTGCAAAAACTCATCGCGAGATTTCTGCATTCCAACTCGAGGATTCCACTGTTTCTCCTCGGCAATAGTTGAGCAAGTGTTACCATTATAATCATGACCTGGGTAAATGGTCGTATCATCAGCCAACTTAAAAAGTTTTTTGGTTATACTATTGTACAAATCTTTTGAGCTACCTTGTTGAAAATCTGTTCGGCCACAGCCTCTTATTAACAAGCTATCACCAGTGAAAACCATACCATCTACATAATAACTCATACAGCCGTTCGTATGACCCGGCGTGCTTATAGCTTTTATATGGTAGTGACCAAGAGGAAGTTCATCACCATCTTTAAGTTCAACATCAATAGATTGAACCATTGCAGATTGACTATAAACAATCTGTGCACCGGTTTTTTGCCGTATATAGCCAGCGGAATTGGTATGGTCAGCATGTATATGCGTTTCAATGATATATAGCAGCTCAATACCCAGTTCCTCAATAAGTCGCAGGTCACGCTCTAGTTGTTCTTTGACCGCATCAATAATCGCCCCTTGATGTGTTTTGGGGTCAACCAACAGATAAGTGTATGTACAACTATCTCTATCAAACATTTGCTTTACATATAAAGAATGTTGGCACATTGCTATTGACATGTTTCCATCCCCGTACGTTTGTTAATTTTGTTAATAAGTATAGCCAGTGCATTTTATCAATACAAAGAACAATCAAAATAGTGTCTTTCTCCATAACTTAATGTTGTGTATGTAGTATTAGCGGGCGATCCATATAAATGCATTTCTATGGATTGCATGAGTTTTTTGAATATTAGATTTCTAAATGCTACTTTGGCCACAATCGGACTAAAGTTGTTAGCTTAATGCATTCCAGTTTAGAATCTATAAAAGTACGAGCAAGCGAAATAATTGGAAAGCCAATTAAGATTTTTTTTGTAGTAATAAGTAAGTGTTATTGTTTTGATTGTGGAATTTCAAAAGTTTTTTCTAGGTTTTTAATAGAAAAAGATAATCTGTTTTTTAATGTATAACTGAATTTTGAGAAATCATAATATTCTAACGCATTGTTTTTTAATCGCTTGGTAAAAGAATTAAAGGCAGGGGTTAAACTCGATTCGAATATATTAACTGTTTGGTGTCTTTGGTTTTCAGGTAAATAGTTATCATGGATATCTCTTAACATAATTAGAGATTTTGCTCCTAATGCAACATGTCCTCCATAAGATAAATCAACAGGATAGTGGCTATCATCAATATCCCAATTGATGCCTCCGATCATAATAGGGTATTTCACTTTTGACTCTAATACTGCCTTTTTCGCCCCAAATGCCATTGAATCATTAGCAGCCCAAATAATATCTACTCGAGTTCGCTTTAAAATACCTTTAACCTTTTGGTATGCTTGTTGTTTAGACCAGTTCCCTACAGTGCTATCAATATATTGGAGCCTTTTATTATTCAATAGTCCTTCTACTAACCCTCGCTCTCGTTCTACAGAAGCTTGAGTGTTGTGGTCTCCTTGTAATGCCAATATATTTCTTGGAATATTAGTGTCAATTTTATCTGGTAGTGATTCATACATATTAGCTAAATCATTAATAAGCGTCTTACCGACCACGTAATTATCAGGCACTAAACTGCCATAAATCGAGCTTAATTCTTTTCTTGATAATAACGCTAATTTCTCTTGGTTAATATTATTGAGTAACATAAAAACAGGGATGTCATAAGTTGAAATTTGTTTTACCAGATTAAATGCAGCGCCATTTTCATTAACTAAAATAACATAGTCTGGAGAATGAACTATTATTTCTTTGGTCAAGTTTGCCATTAATATACGATTGCGTTGAGCATATATTGTCACTAATTCAATATTTAAATCGCTCGCTGCTGCATCCATAAATAGAGTAACATTTGACCAAAAGCTTCCTGTAGGATTTTCGTTTTCATAACCTGGATTTACAAAGACTACTTTAAATTCAGTCATTGTTTGACAAAAAAGAACTGAGCTATAACTAGCAAAGAATATTACTATGGCTAATCTATACAAATGCTTACTCCATAATATCAATAAACCAGTCAAGTTTAGGATAGTTGCGACATATAAGCTGACTATAATTCACAACGAAAACTTAATGATTTCTGGTAGTACAAAAATCATATGTGTTTAATTAATGATATAAATTATAGGTAATCCTCACTAAAAGGTAACATTTATTAACCCTATAGAGACATTCATTTCGCCAGCTAAACAAATTTTTAAGCCATACCAATACAAATAGCATTCCTATGGATTGAATAAGTATTTTTGCTTATAATTTACCAACTCCTGTGAACTCATCAAATCAGTATTTAAAAACGAAATAACTAGCTCACTAGATAATTAAACATAAATTATCCTGTGCGCCCATACTCGATTGGACTGACTTTCCCGTTTTTACTGCTCTGTAAGGTTGCGTGGTGTGCTAATGGCGTACCGCCAACTAAAAAGTTATTTCATTGTGTACTTTTTATAATTATAGAAAGTTCTGCAAAGTGCCTATTGCTGACTTTAGCCTTAAAATCTTTGCCATATATTTTCTAATGAGTCATTCTTCTGATATTACTGAGGCGTACCCATAAATATATTATTAGGTAGTGAAACGACTGATACCAATCAGCGTACAATGTTGTCAGTATTTTTTACACACTCCTGGGCTTATGTTTAGAAAGCTCGATAATAACCAATCAAATCAATGGTATGTGTTTTTGGCACTATATTTGCCCTAATGAGGAAAACTTATCTTTTGGAGAATAAAGTGAAAAAGTTGTTTGTTTGTTTGTTTGTTTTTATGTTTGCTGGGACGGCCAATGCTGGAATAATCTCTATAGATTATGATTTTGCAGATAGAAGCTTGGAGTTCAACGGTATCACCCAAAGTACAGGTGGTATTGAGATGTCTATTGTAGTTGATACAAATACAGCGAATTTGGGCTCAGGATTTGGTGATTGGCAAAATTTTTATAATGTAGATGTGTTTTTTACCTCTGTAGGATTGGGATTAAACAATGAGAGGGTTGTATCTAACACCTATTTGTATTTTGGTAGTTCCGTTTTTGGCTTTACGGACACTATTAATAACTTTGGTACAATTTTTACTGCTTACGGTACATCAAATTTAGATTTTGGTAGTCAGTTTGATTTATCAACATTACTTGTTCCACAAGGGCCACTCGCAGCTACAGGTAATGAGTTGCGCACTGCAAACGATATTGTTTTTGCAAATGGCGACAGAATTACTGGGGGCGGTACTATTTCTTTAGCAAGTACAACAACCGTTTCAGACATCACAACAGTTCCAGAACCTACTACTTTTGCTATACTAGCCTTAGGTTTAGCGGGTATTGGACTTTCAAGAAAAAAGAAAGTTATTTAATTAACTAGCCATCTACTTCCAAGGCCTCGAAATTATTCGGGGCTTTTTTATGCCTAACAAAAAATATATTCGGAAAATTAAGCATCATCGATACAAAATCTAATCCAACCAGTCTAATTTTCAGCAATAGCTAATGTCTTAAAAGTGGTAGGAAGCGTCCATACTTCCTAATTAGTTTGTTGTTTAAATATCTATAGTTTCAGACAACTCAAGTGCGTCATCGACCTCTATACCAAGGTAACGAACTGTACTTTCCAGTTTAGTATGTCCTAGTAAAATTTGAACGGCTCTCAGGTTTTTCGTCTTTTTATAGATTAGAGTTGCTTTAGTGCGCCTCATCGAATGAGTGCCGTATGACGTTATGTCCAAACCAATACTAGCAATCCACTTCTTCACTATCCTTGCATATTGCCTTGTCGATAAATGTGTATTTTCATTTATTCGACTTCCGAATAAGTAATCACAGGATCGGAGTGATTTAAATGAAATCCATTTTTGTAGAGCTAACCTACTTTTTTTGGTTATTTCAAATTGAACAGGAGTTCCTGTTTTTTGTTGGATCAACATAGCTCGAGATTGAATATTTTTACCATGCGCAATGTCCATCACTTTAAGTTTAATGAAATCGCATGCTCTTAATTTACAATCTAGTGCCAAATTAAACATTGTTAATTCACGAAGGTTATTTGCCAAATCAAGCCTTGTTCTAATAGACCAAACTTCCTCAAGTTTAAGGGGAAGTTTTTGACCAACGAGTTTTCCTTTATTCCAGCTAGGTTTTGGGGTGTAGGGAATAATGTTGTACATGATAGTGCTCCTTTGGTTAAAGGGACTATAAGTATGGCTGCAAGCTAATGTTCAAATTTGTGCGCTAAGTGGAAGTCACAGACCCTCTGTGGCTAAGTTCTGCTTCAAGAATCAAAGCCGACTGTGGTTTCAATTGTTGGCGTTAACTATGAGGTTGAAGTTACTATAACTAAAGTAATTTCAAGGCTACTGTTGTCGTTATCGAACTAACCTTTATTTAATAAAATATAGTAATACATTGCTAGTATTGATGTCACAAATTTTGACAATTGTTTTATTAACTTGTTGAACAATGAAGCCAGAACTCAGTTCTAGCTTCATGACATTACGGGGGAAATTTAAGTTGATATTGCACACCTATATTGAAAATACCAAACTAAGCTTGATGTGCATTAAGTGGGTGGTCTAACACCTGCTTAACCATAGTTGAAGAACCATTTACAGTAACTTGAGCAAACTTCGAGAAATTAGCGATAGTTATTTGTTCTTGAAGCTTTTCTATAAACCCAGTAAAACCATGATCATCAGGAAAAACAGAAAAAGCATAATCATTATGGTTATACTCTTGTTTAAAGTCTTTTTCGATGTTACTACAGCCTAACCTATATAGTAGTTGTATCATTGGCTGTTCACTTTCAAGATAACTTACTGCTGTTTCGAATACAGTAGGGAAATATTTGTTTTTATTGGTGAAAACATGCATTAAACATCTATTCGAAACAAACTCTATATACTCAGGATTGATATTGTTTGTCATCATATCTTTAATGAAACGCCCCATAAGAAAAGACAATAATTCCAAGGTGGCAAAATCATTATTTAAAGCATGTAAATTTCTACTTTCTATAATATTTCTAAAAACTTTTATGTTCCCATAAGTAAATTTAAAAAACTCTTTTTCAATCACATCAGTATTTGAAGGTCCTTTGCTACTCAACATATCAGTGAGTGTAAAAGCGATATTTAGTTTATTCATCTTGGAAAGAGATTCAAAAATAGTATCTGATTCAATAGAGTTCATAAAAGACAAAGCTTGTGCCGTTGCTGGATTTTCTTGGCTCTGTTCAAGGCTGTCTTTGTCAGCACAGTCTTCTTTTTGGCTTTGAACGGGTTCCTGTTCATTGTGACTTGCTTGAGCTTCAATACTTTCCTCAGTACATGCCATCACTCTAGATGTAAAAGTTAACATTGCTGTGTGTTCAATCATAGTTGCTTTAAAAAAGGGTTCCCCGTTTACAATCAAAGTTGATTTGGTACCTCTACTAATCTCTGGGTTAGTAGAAAACGAAGCAAATTTAACTTTCTGTCCTAGCTCTTTGCAAAACATACTATTCTTGGTAAGTATTAGTCCCTCTTTGGCTCCACCGAATATAGTGTCATCTAACAAAACTAGAACTTCATTTGGATCAACGTCATAAGCATAAGAATTGATTGCTCCTTTTAATTTCTTAGATGGAATATTTGGTTTTACATAAATACCTTTATAATCCCACTGCCAATCCTTATCTAAAATACTACTACAATCCATAATTAAACCCCTAATTGATAAATAACTTTGACTAATAAATTACTGTAGTCACATGTCTATTACACATTCATTTCTTGGTCAGTTTAGAATAAAAACATCAACATTAACAGTGTTTTGAGCAACTATAAACGGATCTAAAATTTATTGATGTTAATGACTGTTAGTCGGAAAAACTGCCACTTTGATTTAGAGTCTCTATGACCGCTTTGGGTGGTTAAGCGGACTATTTATTGTGTAAATTCAAGGCGTAATTAGGGCAGCAATGTGGTATTAAAAGACATTGCTTAGTTAATACGAATACTATGGATTGGCTGGGCATCTTTGCGTATAATTCCCAGATTATTATGATTAGCTAAAATCATTCTTTAAAACTGGAAAATATCACTTAACCTCATAAACTATCCTGTGCGCCCATACTCGATTGTACTGACTCTCCCGTTTTTACTGTCCTGTAAGGTTGCGTGGTGTACTAATGGCATACCGCCAACTAAAAAGTTATTTCATGGTGTACTTTTTATAATTATAGAAAGTTCTGCAAAGTGCGCTTTGCTGACATTAGAAGGCAGTTGTTATTAATGTCCG